>Ga0206129_10000036_pt1 | contig 218752 bp, 193 predicted proteins | sample Helgoland_Spring_8_FD_148616 | JGI IMG/M metagenome (GOLD analysis project Ga0206129, IMG submission 148616) | Pelagic subsurface seawater microbial communities from Kabeltonne, Helgoland, North Sea - Helgoland_Spring_Bloom_20160502_2 | ecosystem: Environmental > Aquatic > Marine > Epipelagic...
GGAACTACCAGCAGACAAGCTAAAATACATTCTCCAAATTCCATTTAACATTCCATACACAGAATATGCCTTTTGGAAATTACTGTACGCTATAAAATGGCAGGCAGATAAATATGATGAAGAAATTTCAAATCAATTGAAATCCATTGTAATTGACATTTTCAACCAGTTAAATTATCACAACCCTGAATTGGAAGCTGAATTTGTCATGATGCTTTTTGATGGAATGGCAACAGCAGTGATGTTAAAAGACAGCAACGAAAGCGAAGAAATAGAAAAATTAATACTTCAAAAATACAACATACCTATATGAAAATGAATAAAGTAATTCTGATAACCGGGGCTTCTTCAGGCATCGGAAAAGAAACCGCCAAGAAATTAATCTCAGAAGGCCACACAGTTTACGTTGCTGCAAGAAGGGTGGACAAGATGGATGACTTAGTCCAGATCGGAGCAAGATCGATAAAAATGGACATTACTATCGATGAGGACATCAAAAATGCAGTAGAAACAGTGCTCAAAGAAAAAGGCAGGATTGACGTGCTGGTTAACAATGCTGGTTATGCCATTTACGGAGCAATGGAAGATACCACTATTGAAGATGCACGAAGACAGTTTGAGGTGAATCTATTTGGATTAGCGCGTATTACCCAGTTGGTATTACCAAGTATGCGAAAGGAGAAGTCAGGCACCATAATTAACATGAGTAGCATGGGTGGTAAAATTTACATCCCTTTTGGTTCTTGGTATCATGGAACGAAACACGCATTAGAGGGCTGGTCCGATTGTCTGAGAACAGAGTTGAAAGACTTTGGAATCAAAGTAGTTATTGTTGAGCCAGGTGGAATAAAAACTGAATTTGATGACGTAATGCTCGAACCTATGATTGAAAGATCAGGTAATGGACCGTATGCTGAATTAACAAAACAAGTAGTAAAAGGCGTTAAAGATACGTATCACAGTGATAAAGCATCTCAACCTATTGTTATTGCAAATTGTGTTTCAAAAGCTGTGAATTCAAAAAAACCTAAGACCAGATATCGCGCAGGTTACATGGCAAAACCAGCCGTATTTATTCGCACATTTTTAGGTGATAGAGTCTGGGATTGGATTATATCAAAAGCAGCATAAAATGATAAAAAAGATATTAAAAATGATTGCATTAACCATTGGTGGAATTATCCTACTACTCGTAATTGTGGCAGTACTATTTGTAAACTTGAGTCCTGAATTCGGGGGAAAGCACAGCAAGTCAGACCTTGAGCGTTACGCAAATTCCAACCATTACAAAGAAGGGAAATTTGAGAACATAAAGGCCGCAAAAATGGACATGAGCTTCACTCAAACCATGGGTACGCTGGTTGACTTTATAAAAGGCACCGCTAATTCAGAACCAGATTTCGAACTTCCTATTGAAAACGTCGACTCTTTAGGTTGGGAGCAAAATGATACCACAAACAGATTGTTTTGGTTCGGTCACTCTTCGTTCCTGTTAAAACTAGATGGAAAAAACATTTTACTAGACCCGATGCTTGGCGAAGTCCCCTCACCTCATCCATGGTTAGGAGGTAAAAGGTACTCCAAAGAGCTTCCAATAGAAATTCAACAATTACCCCAAATTGATTTGGTGTTAATTTCTCACGACCACTATGACCATTTAGATTATGGCAGCATAAAGTTATTGAATGAAAAAGTAGGTATGTTTATGGTTCCTCTTGGCGTAGGCGCTCATTTACGAGAATGGGGAGTGAGTGAAGAGAAAATTCAAGAGTTTGATTGGTGGCAAGAGTCTTCCTTCAAAAATATTGAATTAGCCTTCACCCCTTCAAGACACTTTTCAGGACGAGGGTTAACCGATCGATTTTCTACCCTTTGGGGAAGTTGGGTCATCAAAGGAGAGTCGAAAAACCTATATTTCAGCGGAGACAGCGGCTATGGTGACCACTTTAAAAAGATTGGAGAAAAATTTGGCCCTTTTGACTTTGCCATGATGGAATGTGGTCAGTACAATGAAAAATGGGCAGACATCCACATGATGCCTGAAGAAACTGTGCAAGCGTCAGCAGATGTAAATGCAAAAAAAGCTATGCCTATTCATTGGGGTGCTTTTACTTTAGCTTTACACACTTGGACAGATCCTGTGGAGCGATTTTCGGCAAAAGCAATCCAGACTAACTTAAGTTATATCATTCCTAAAATTGGCGAGGAGCTTGACTTAAATGAGCTAATGGTAGATGAGAACAACTGGTGGAAGAAATAGAACAATTCCATTACAAATTATGCGTTTTACGAAAAGGCTTAGCAGAACTGCTAAGTCTTTTTTACTAGCTCGGCAATTGCATTTGCCACCATAAACCCTCCGGTCCATGCCGCCTGAAAATTAAACCCTCCAGTATATCCATCAATATTCAAAACTTCTCCTGAGAAATACAAATTCGGAATAAGCTTACTTTCCATGGTTTTCATATTCACTTCTTTTAACTGTACCCCGCCTGAAGTAACAAACTCTTCCTTAAAAGTAGTTTTGCCGTTCGCTATGTAATCGTCTTTCGAGAGCAACTGAATCAATTTTTCAATTTCTGCCTTATTCAAATCAGCCCAACGTTTTTTACTATCGATGTTTCCTTTTGCCAATAAATACTCCCAAAACCGACTTGGGAAGCCTTCTATTTTAGTATTTGAAAGCTGAGTGCTTGCTTTTGATTTACGAAACGAATGAACCACTTCATCTCCATTAGCAATCCATTCCACCTCGTATTTGAATTGATAAGATTTATCGAATAAATACTGCGCTGCTTTAGCAGAAAGTTTTAAAATACCCGGTCCACTCATTCCCCAATGGGTGAACAAAACCAGTCCATATTCTTCGTATTTCGTGCCAACAATTCGCACATTCGCATTCAATGCCAACCCCATCAATTGATTAGAGGTATGATTTTTTAAATTGAACGTAAATAAACTAGGGATAGGATTTACAATAGTATGGCCTAATCCTGCAATCCATTCGTAGTGTTTTAATTTGGAATTTCCTCCAACAGCCAAAACAACATAGTCTGCTTGCAATTTACCTTTATTGGTAACAACTTCAAATCTATCCTGCTTCCTTTGCACTTGAGAAACCTCTGTAGATAGTTGAACTTTTATGCCGTGTTTATCAACCTCTTTTTGAAAGCAATTGATAATGGTCTGAGAAGAATTACTAACCGGAAACATTCTTCCATCTTCCTCCATTTTTAATTCCACTCCTCTTTCCGAAAACCAAGCAATGGTGTCTCCCGTCATGAATGTATGAAATGGCCCAAGCAACTCCTTTTCACCTCTAGGGTAAAATTTTGATAATTCTTTCGGTACAAAACAAGCGTGCGTCACATTGCACCTTCCTCCTCCGCTAACTTTCACTTTAGACAAGGTTTTGGTGGTCTTCTCTAAAATCACAACCTCAACATCTTTAGCCATTTCTGCAATATTTATAGCAGAAAAATAGCCCGCTGCTCCCCCACCAATCACCACCACCGTTTTTACCATATTTCAAAGAAACTTAAAGCAATTCAATTATTCCAAAAAGAAATGAAGGCATTTCTATATTTTTACGGCACATTATGAGATTTCTACTTCTTTCAGTTACATTGGTGTTTTTAGCACTGAGCTCGTTTTCGCAAGAAACGTTAATTCTTGGAAAGGATAACATTGTCATACAAAATGTAGAGACTGAGATAGAACTGATCAACCTACCTGCGAACTGCTCTAATTGCACAGCTACAATTAACGGAACCTCCAAAGAACTAATTGTTGATGAATACGGAGAGAGTAGCCTCAATATTTCGGTTGATCAAACAACTTCTATAGATATTTTTACCGGCGCTGATACGTTAAAGTCTAAATTACAGGTAATTCCTCTTTGGCTTTCCATTATTCCACCATTGTTGGCAATTCTTCTTGCTTTAATCTTTAAGGAGGTTGTCACCTCACTAATTATTGGAATTTTCTCTGGTGTGTTAATCATTCAATTACATGCCAATACATTTTTTGCAGCCCTACTTGTCTCTTTTACAAAAACAATAGACACTTACATCTTAAATTCATTAAATGACTCAGGTCATCTTTCAATCATCGTGTTTTCAACCTTAATCGGTGGAATGGTGAGCGTAATTTCGAAAAACGGTGGAATGCAAGGAGTGGTGAATAGAATATCGAAGTATGCCACAACCGCAAAAAGTGGTCAACTTGCTACGTGGTTCTTAGGCATAGCGATTTTTTTCGACGACTACGCAAATACCTTAATTGTGGGTAATACTATGCGCCCAATTACCGATCGACTTAAAATATCTCGAGAGAAGTTAGCTTATCTAGTAGATTCAACAGCTGCGCCTATTGCGGCCATTGCATTTATAACTACATGGATTGGCGCCGAATTAGGCTACATTGAGAGTGGAATTGAAACGATTGAAGGGTTGAACGAAAGTGTGTATTCCATCTTTATCTCTTCCCTGGCCTACTCCTTCTACCCTATTTTTGCGCTTCTCTTTATGCTCATTCTTATTCTAAGAGAAAGAGATTTTGGTCCAATGTACCTAGCCGAAAAACAAGCGAGGCTCGGAAATAACGATGAAAAGCGGGGAGTAATTAAAAATGAAGAGTTAGATGAGTTTACAGCTAAAGAAGGCATTAAACATAAGTCCTACAACGCCATCATTCCTGTTATTACAGTAATTATAGGAACCATTATTGGGTTAATTCATACCGGTTGGGATCAAACGGTTATGGACGATGAAATGCTTTCTTTTGGCAGAAAAATTTCGACTATTATTGGTAATGCAGACTCCTATAAAGCATTGCTGTGGTCTTCTTTAGCGGGGCTTTTTACCGCAATTTTACTCTCGGTTACTCAGAAACTTATGAATATCCATCAGTCTGTAAATGCAGCCATTGGAGGATTTAAAACAATGCTAACTGCTATTATTATTCTCGTTTTAGCTTGGTCGTTGGCTTTAGTTATAGAAGACCTCCATACCGCAGATTTATTAACTTCAATCATGTCAGACAACGTTAGCCCATATTTCGTTCCCACGCTTACTTTTTTGTTAGCGGCTATTGTTGCCTTTTCAACAGGTTCTTCTTGGGGAACTATGGCAATTTTATACCCCTTAATGCTCCCTACATCGTGGGCAATTTGTTTGGCTGCGGGAATACCTGAAGTTGAAACGCTATCAATATTTCATAATGTTGTAGCTTGTGTCCTTGCAGGGGCAGTACTTGGAGACCATTGCTCCCCTATTTCTGACACTACTATTCTAAGCTCGCTTGCTAGTTCTTGTAACCACATTAATCATGTGAGAACACAAATGCCCTATGCATTAACCGTTGGCTCTGTGGCAATTGTTTTTGGAACTATACCAGCTGCTTTTGGAGTGCCTTTTTGGATCACCGTTCCCAGTGGCATTCTTACCCTCTATCTTATAATTGGTAAGCTTGGCAAAAAAATCCAGAGTTGAACCACTTATTAGCATTCAATCAGCAGCCATACTAACGAGTTAACACCAAAGGGTTAATAACTTCAGAAATTCCGACCTAATATCTCTCTGCTCTTTAAATAGCTTTGAAAGGTAAGTTTTCAACACTATGTTGAAAAGTCTGCTTTTATCTAAAGTAAATTAGCCATGACCAAGATATTCCTTATTAGCATGAACCTGATTATTGTATTTGCACTGAAAATATTTTTTGGTGGAGATGTAAAAGTCGAACAAAAAATGCAAGAGACAATCAAACCAGGTGAAACATTAAATGTTAAACTAGAAATCACGAAAGGAGATCGAGAAGGCTTTGCAAAATGGCAACAAACGCTCCCAGAAGGTTTCATTGCGAGTTCTGTAGAAATGAATGGAGCAACTTTCTCGTTTAAAAATCAAGAAATTAAAGTAATATGGATGGAATTACCCGCGACTGAAACGTTTACCATTCAATATAAGATTGAAACTAGTGTGAGTGTGATCGGAGAGCATAACTTGGGTGGCAAATTTTCGTTTATTGAAGAAAATGAGAGAAGAGACATCAATTCTGAAGTCTTTATTTTGACAATTGATGGAGAATTAATGGCTGAAAACAAACCTGAAATTTCTCAAGAGGATAGCACTCAAGTTGAAGAAATTGTATATGCTAAAGAATCTTTGTCTACTGAACAAACTGAAGCGTCAAAAACGGGTAAATCCTTAAACAACACTGCAAAAAATAATTCAACCAATGATAAATCATTAAAAAATAATTCTTCAGACCCAATTGCATCAATAGCTAACAGTGAAGTGTCAGTTGAAAGAAATATTAGACACATTGAAAATGGAAATTATGAAGTAACCTTAAGTTTTAACAAAAATGGCCTAAAAAGTTTCGGGAAAATTGAAGACTTCCTTCCACCTAATTACAGTGCTTCTGAAATAGAAAGTAAAGAAGGAATATTTAGTTTTAAAAATAACGTAGTAAAAATCTTATGGATGACCTTACCGGAGGTTCAAGAGTTTGAAGTAAAGTATGCATTGCAAAGTACTCCTGACGGATTAGATAGCGCTACCATTCATGGTGTATTTTCATACCTCGATAAAGACCAATCAGTTCAAAGCAATGTAGCTCCCACAAAATTAAAGAACTTCTTAGTTCAAGAACAATTAGCAGATACCGGCAATGAAAATCCCTCAACTGCTAATGAAACAGAGTCGAATGATAGTGAGAATAACGAGCAAGAAATAATGAATACAACTCAAAATTTGGACGCAAGTGCTCAGGCGGCGAATTCTACTTCAGAAGATTTGACCAAAAAGATTACCAATATTCCTGCACCTGAAGCTGCAATAGCATATAAGATTCAGATTGCTGCTTCACACAAAGAGGTAAACCAACAATATTTTAAGGAAAGGCATAATATAAAAGAGCCCGTTGCGATAGAGTTTCATGAAACTTGGTACAAGTATACTATTGGCTCTTTCCCTGTTTACAAAGAAGCTAGAGATAAAAGGAACCAAGTTTGGGCAGAGAACAATAAAATAAATGATGCCTTTGTAACTGCTTATAACTCCGGAGAACGTATATCAGTGCAGGAAGCCTTAATGATTAGCCAACAAAAGTGGTTCAAATAATCTTATTAAAAAAATAAGAATTATCTTTAACGCCTAATTGCATAATACCGAATGAGATATTTTTTGTTAAGCATTCTATTTACTTTAACAATTGAGGTTGCTAAAGGTCAAGATATTGATAGTGATAAAGCATCTGACTTAAATGTTACAAAGGCATTTGGGCCAACTGTAGGAGTCGGTATTGGTACCATTGCATTTTATGGCGATTTAAACGATAGAAACTATGGTTCTCCTTTTTCATCAAACATTGGATACAACCTATATCTACTGCAACCCATTAGCAAATCGTTTAACGTCAAGTTCGGATTCTTTTTAGGTAAAGTAAGAGAGGAAGAGCGTTCGCTTCAAAGAAACTTAAACTTTGAGACCGATATTCGATCAGCCTCCGTACAAGTGGAATACGACTTTGATGCACTACTCCCTGAAAATCGAACTATTACTCCTTTTGTAACCGCAGGATTTGAAGCCATTGAATTCAATCCCAAATCTGACTTAACAGCAAACGGCGGAGAACCTTACAACTATTGGACTGACGGAACTATTCGAAGCGTTTCAGAGAATTCATCTGCCGCAAATCAAGCAACGATAATCCAAAGAGATTACATCTACGAAACAGACATTAGAGAAGCAGGATATAATAACAGCACAACCTATGCAGAAAGATCTTTTGCTATTCCGATGGGTGCAGGAATAAACTTTCATTTAACAGACCAAGTTAACTTTCGATTTGAGAGTATTTTCCATTTAACATTTACAGATTACATAGATGGCGTTACCCGCACAACCAAACCTGATTTTTTAGGCAACAAACCTGTAAATGGCTCTAATGACCACATGTTATACAATGGCATTTCAGTTAACTATAATTTTGATAAAATTCAGCCTGCAGATAATTTAAATGTTGAGACCGAAGAAGTTTTCGATTTCTTAGCGAATGGAAATAGTGAAGACTACGATAACGATGGTGTAATTGACTTGATTGACCTTTGCCCTAAAACTCCCCCGAATATTGAGGTAGATACGAATGGTTGTGCTATTGACGCAGATGGAGATGGAATTGCTGATTACCTAGATGAAGAAGTGAATTCAGAATATCCTCAATTCGCAAACGACAAGGGTGTTTCAATGACAGACGAAATGATTTATAAGTCATACATGAGTTATAAGGACTCTACTTTAGAGTTTGCCGAAATTATACAAAGAGACTTCAAGGGAAATACGTCTGGCGGATACACTAAAACGTATAAAAAATACAGAATTAAAATAGGCGAATACAATCGCGGAGAAGAACCTGAAAACTTAAACGCACTTCTTAGTTTGGCAGACTTAAAAAAGGTTGACCAAGGAGATGAATCAATCTACACTGTGGGTAACTACAAAACGTTGAAAGAAGCCAATGTAAGAGTACAAGCTCTTAAAAATAGTGGTTTTGAGCCTGAAGTTGTCAAAAGAGATCCATCTGGAACAATCTCAGAAGTTAACGAACAAGAATTAGAAATACTAGCAATAGCTGCCAGCACAATTGATAAAAACACCACGGAGTTAGCAAAAGAAGAAGGTTTAGCCTTCAGAGTTCAATTAGGAGCCTTTAAAGAAAAGCCCACATCGGAAAAATATAATAACATCCCAGATCTTTTTATCATTGAAAGTGATGGTTTATACAAATACATGTCAGGTTCATTTTTAACTTTCGAAGAAGCTGCAAAGCATAAAATAAAGATGGTAGTAGCAGGTTTCAAAGGAGGCTTTGTAGTCGCTTACAAGGATGGACAAAGGGTGAAGTTAAGTACCGTTGGAGTTAAGCAAATAGAATCCAACCCACTGATTGGCAAATAACCCCATTAGTACTTCAATTACTCCTTTTAAACAATAGTCTCTAGGTTAACGTTCGTTAACTAGATTAATCATCGTGTAATATTTACATTTGATATTCTTAGACTATTAATATGAAAAAAATAAGCTTAATGCTCTGTTTCTTGTTTGCAGCAATGGTTGGGTCCTATGCACAACAGAAAACCGAAAAACAGTTAAATAAAGACTCTATTCAATACGACAAATTTGGGAAACTTCTATATACGGTAGTCAGCCAATACGTAGATAGCGTAGATAGCGAAGAGCTAGTTGAGAATGCCATTATTGGACTACTAAAAGAGCTTGATCCCCATTCTGTTTATATCCCTGCTAAAGAAATGAAGCGGATGAATGAACCGCTTGAAGGCAATTTTGAAGGAATTGGAATTCAATTTAACATACTAAACGACACCCTTGTAGTTGTATCTCCCATTTCTGGTGGACCTTCAGAAGAAGTTGGTGTTACTTCAGGTGATAAAATAATTTTCGTTGGTAAAGAGAATATTGCAGGCGTTGGGCTGCAAAACAGTGATGTGCAGCGATTGCTGCGGGGCAAAAAAGGAACGCTAGTCAATGTTCAAATAAAACGAAATGGAGTGAAAGATCTAATTCCATTTGAAATTAAACGAGATAAAATTCCAATATATAGTATCGATGCCTCATATATGGCAACACCGGAAACAGGTTATATCAAGGTAAATCGGTTTGCTAGAACGACCATGAAGGAGTTTGTTCAAGCCATTGATACGCTAAAAAGAGATGGAGCAGAGAACTTAATCTTGGATCTGCGAGGTAATGGTGGAGGCTACTTAACTACAGCCTTTCAGTTGGCAGATCAATTTCTAGGATCAGGAAAAATGATTGTTTATACAGAAGGAGAAAAGCAAATTAGACAAGAATATAAAGCAACAAGGATTGGTACATTCGAAAAGGGTAAGCTAATTGTACTAATTGACGAAGGTTCAGCATCTGCTTCTGAAATAGTTTCTGGAGCTATTCAAGATTGGGATCGAGGATTAATAATTGGTCGCAGGTCTTTTGGAAAAGGTCTTGTTCAGAAACCTTTTAATTTACCAGATTACTCGGGCATTAGGTTGACCACAGCGCGTTACTACACTCCTACTGGACGATCTATTCAGAGGCCGTACTCTAATGGCAAAGAAGAATATTACAATGAGTTAAATCGAAGGTTTGAAAGTGGAGAGCTGGTAGAACAAGATTCTATAGACTTTCCTGATTCATTAATTTATTACACCCCCAATAAAAGAGTTGTGTACGGTGGTGGTGGAATTATGCCGGATATTTTCATTGCATTAGACACCACTATAAATACCGACTTGAATCGAAGTCTAATCCGAAGAGGTGTTTACAATCAATTTGTATTAAATTATTTAAACACACATCGCGAAGAGTTAAAAGCGAAATATCCATCTTTCCAATTATTTAAATCAGATTTTAAATTAGATGATAAATTAATGGAAGATTTTTTCGCTTACGCCCGAAAGAAAAAAGTAAAACAAGTTGAGGAAGATTATAAGGAATCCAAAAAGTTAATTGACTTACAGCTGAAAGCGCTTTTCGCAAGAAATCTGTACTCTGTATCTGCCTATTTTGAAATCATTAATCAATTAAATGATTCTTATCTTGAAGCGTTAAAAGTTCTTAAAGGTGATGCATTCAGGGAAGCAAAACTCAACTATGAATAATTATATTTGCAATCTAAAATTTTAAAATAATAAACTATGAATGATAATGTAAAAACGGGCCTTCTAGTAGCCTTCTCTATTCTAACTTTGGTTAACACTGTTATGATATTTTCAGATGACGATGTTACTTATGACAGACCTGAGCGCAGCGTCACTGCAACTGCTCCAGTAACGCCGGCTACTCCGACAAACACTGCAATGGACAATAATGCAGCGGTTGTACCACAGAATACTGGACCCAAAACTGCTATTCAGTTTGCTGAAATGGAACACGATTTTGGAACTATTGAACAAAATACTACAAACCCAAAAGTATTTACATTTACTAATACAGGAGATGAACCTTTAATAATTTCAAACGCTAAAGGTAGCTGTGGGTGTACAGTACCTGAATATCCGAGACAACCAATTGCTCCAGGAGAGTCAGGCGATATTAAAGTTGTTTACAGTCCGGGTAACCAAGCAAATCAGCAAACAAAGTCAATTACTATTACGGCAAATACAGAGCCTGCTACAACTGTTTTAAGAATTAAAGCAAATGTAACTCCTGGTGAGAATACAGGAAATGTAGAGCCTCTAGAAATAGGTGGTTAAATAGAAACATAATTGAATTTATTCAAAAAGCCATCCTGTAGTTCGGGGTGGCTTTTTTTATATCTCTAAACGATTAAAATAGCAGCAGCAGGAATACCTTCAACCTAATTTATGAATAACTTCCTATTAGACACCAAGTAGCGTGAAAGTCATTCCTTATACCTATTGAATTCCGATGAACAATTAACCTCTAGAAACTCCTATACTTGATAAGTTATAACACCGGTAGTCATTAAAGTTTATTGGCTCAGATATACCTTAAATAGCTGCACCAGATAAAGCATACTAGATAAATTCGCACTTTCAGAGGACAAACAAATAAAATATTCTGTGACGCACCAGAATACTCTGCATTAGCCAAAGAATAATTCTAAGAGGTAAACTATACATGAGAAGTACCATAAACCTACAAGGAGTAAAAATAAAAAACCCCTTTCGTCAAAACGAAAGGGGTTTAAAGTTTAGTCAATTAACTTACTGACTAACTAAGAGTTTTACTTATTAACAGTAACCTTTTTCGTTACCATTTTATCTCCTATTCTAAGTGTAGTGAAGTAAATACCGTTATTTAACGCGGAAACATTAAGTTCGATTCTTTGATTTCCTTGAACCATTGAACCAAAATCTTGAGACATTACTTCTTTTCCAGTAATATCTCTTACCATTAATGAAACGTTTGCTCTCTCCTCCAAATCAAATGAAATATTTGTAATATCATTACTTGGGTTAGGGTAAACTTCGAACGTTGTATTTGAAGTTGCATCACTTTCAGAAATTCCAACTCCAAATAGCTCAGTTAACTTAACTTGTTTCGCATTCAATACCTCATACTCATCAAGACCTGGACCTCTGTATGCAATTACTGCTACTAAGTACACCTGCCCTTCATCGTATCCAGCATCTAAAGTAAGATTAAAGTTTCTCTCATAATCTGTGTAAAGCGCTAGACTTGAAGGAATAACTGTAGCATCACCGTAAGTAGAAGGAAGAATTTGTCTTAATACATGCTCATGAACATACCCTGCAATTGGATCTCCTAAACCAGCGAATGGGTGGCCTGCTCTTGCGTTGTAGAAGTTTCTTTGATTGTATGCAGCACCTCCAGTAACACTGTCCTCTACTATCATTAAACTCATACTAATTGCACCTGGCAATGGGAAGTCAACAAAATTAGATTTAACATCAACATCGATCGTTCTAGTAACAGCGTTGTAATTTCCTTTGATATCTACATTAACACTTGCTCCGTCTGCTTCTCTATCTCGAGCTCTTGTAAACCATGGATTTACTGCATTTTGAGACACGTCAAAATTCATTCCGAAAGTTGGTCTTGCCTCACCGTCAAATAGAACTCTATCAACCATACCAGATGGAGCACTGTTGTTACCAAGATCCTGACAAATTTCTACAGCCTCATTATTAGTCATTGGATCTGATCCAAAGCATGAATGCAGACCTACCAAAATACTGTTTTGTACATTAGTTAAAATGTATTCTGAAATCAAAGTTGCATTAGGACAGAAACCACATGGAACAGTAGTAAACTCTTCAAGTAAAACACTTCTTGAAACGGTATTACCAAGATTAATAAAAGTAGTTGCTGAAGCTGAATTATTTGATGGATTTCCATCTGCTACTCCATTCGGGTTACTTGCAGTTACCTCTACTGTATATGATGATCCTGCTGCAGGAGACCAAGTTGTAGGGTGAGTGTATGTATAAGTTGCACCTGGAGCGATATTAGCAGTAATGTTTGCTGTATTATTAGTAGCACCACCATCTGCAGACCATGATAAATCAAAACTAGTAATCGCCGCAGAACCGTTATTTTTTGCTTCACCAGTAATTGAAATTGGAGCTGAAGCCGCTTGTATTCTGTCCAAATCTACAGACGAAATTAATATATCATCTGCAGCACGAGTACCTTGAATAAATTCGTAGTATACATTATCTGAAGGATCAGAGGCATTTCCACCATTTGTCACGAAAGACTGTGTATTTGGAGCTCCTGCAATTTCAACCGCAGTAGTAGCATCAATTTGAACACCTAATGTCAAGTCTAAAGTGGTGTTAAAAGACCTCAAATCTGCAATATAAATGTTATTTGTTCCTTCTTCTAAAACAATTCCCCAATAGGTCCAATGTCCTTGAGCAGGATTAATAGCACCAACCGGAGAAGAATAAGAAGCAAAGTTTATCCATAATTGTCTGTTTGGCGCAGTACCATGCACCTTAGATAGAACACCATCGTTACCTGCACCTTGCTGAATACCCCATATAACAACTGATTTATCCGGAATATTAGCACTTGGCAATGCGGCATTTGCCGTTGTTGGAACAGTCGTAGCTGAAGTTGTAAACGTAAGTACTCCTGAATTAGAAACCTTAAATTCAGTTTCTGGACTACCATTAAAATCAAATGCAAATGGTATAGTTTGATTGGCCGACCACTGTAATCCAGGTGCTGTAGTGGAAGCTTGGATTATTTCTGTATAACCGTCAGCTGCTGTAACGCCTGCTGCACCAAATGGCTGTTCTACATCTGTGTTTAAACCACCAGGGTTCATTCCTGCAGGATTGTATGTATTAACATAATACTGTGCAAAAGCTCCTGTTGTAAAGAGTGCTGCGACTAAATAAGTAAAGATTTTTTTCATATCCATGAATTTTATTAATAATTGAAATTAAAAGACTAAAATAACGTTAATTTCTCTAAATAGCAACATTAAATTAACTTTTCATCAATTGCTGACTTAACTTAATATCTAGCTACCCAAATAATATTCGAAGTCAGCAAACAAGACCTCGGTTTTGTTTTTATGTCGGCTGAGAAATAAGTTACACTAACGAAATGAAATTGATCATTTAACCCTTGGGTGAAATTGAGCTATAGCTTCTCTTAAGTATTGTCGATCCAAGTGAGTATAAATCTCAGTAGTGGTTATAGATTTATGACCCAACATTTCTTGAATAGCTCTTAAATCTGCCCCGCCATCGATAAGATGCGTTGCAAAAGAGTGTCTAAATGTATGCGGACTTACAACTTTAGTAATATTTGCTTTTTCGCAGAGTTTTTTGACGATGGTAAAAATCATAACTCGAGTTAGTCCTACTCCTCTGTTATTTAAGAAAACAATGTCTTCTGCCCCTTTTTTAACTGTCTGGTGGTTTCTCCGGTGCTCAAAATAATACTGAATAAATTTAATTGCAGTCGACCCTATAGGAACAATCCTTTCTTTATTTCCTTTGCCCGTTACTCGTATAAATCCCTCCTCAAAGAGAAGGTTAGAAACCTTCAAGTTAATTAACTCAGAAACACGCAATCCACAACCATATAAGGTTTCCAAAATTGCTCTATTCCGCTCGCCTTCTTTACTAGTCAAGTCTATTGCTTTAATAATCGAGTCTATCTCTATTATGGATAACACCTCTGGTAGCTTCACCCCTAATTTAGGCCCTTCAACCAAAGAAGTTGGATTACTAACAACGATGTCCTCCATGAGCAAGTAGTTAAAGAATGCCTTAATCCCAGAAAGAATTCTCGCTTGAGAGCGAGGGCCAATATCAACATCATACAACCAAGCCATAAAATCTTGAACATGGGCAATTTCAACTTCTCTCGGCGCTAGATTTAAAGATTTAAATTCTAAGTATTGAAAAAACTTACTAAGATCTCGTAAATAAGCATCAATTGAATTGGAAGAAAGTGACTTTTCTAATTTTAAGTAGGCTTGAAATCCTTTTTTATAGTTCAGTAACTTCATCGGTACAAATGTATAATTTTGAAAATGACATGAGCCAAATAAAAATTGTAATTATAAACGGTCCCAATTTAAATTTACTAGGCGTTAGGCAACCTGAGATCTATGGAAGTCAAACATTTGAGGAATACTTTAAACTCTTGGAGAGTAAATTCCAAAATATTGAGTTCAGTTACTTCCAGTCTAACTCAGAAGGCGACCTGGTTAATTACCTTCAAAAGGTAGGGTTTGAAAAAGTAAGCATTATCTTAAATGCAGGAGGCTACACGCACACATCAGTAGCTATTGCTGATGCTGTTGCTGCAATTTCGGCAAAAGTAATAGAGGTTCACATTTCTCAACCTGCAGCTAGAGAAGAACAAAGACACATTTCATTACTATCTAAATATGCTCATGGAAGTATATCTGGCCTAGGTTTGTACTCCTATGAAGCAGCTATTGAATACTATATAAAAAACTAAAACATGAAAAAATTACTTTTTATACTTGGCTTTACCTGTTCTGCTCTTACGATATTTGGCCAGACCGGTGAAGTATTTCCAGAAATTGACGTTATGGATTTAAATAACAAGGCCTTATCCCTTCCCGAAGATATTGAAGGAAAGTTTAGTCTAATTGGCATTGCTTTTTCGGAAGATGCGCAGCAAGACCTATACACATGGAGTCAGCCCGTTTTTAGTGAGTTTATGGACGACAATAATTTATCTAGTCTAGTTTACGATCCACACGTGCATTTAATTTTAATGTTTACAGGAGCAAACCAACTAGCCTATAACAAAGCGAAGGAGCAAATAACTGAAGGGACTGATGAAAGCTTGACAGAAAATATTGTACTGTACAAAGGTTCAATGGAAAGTTACCGCAAAACTTTGAAAATGAAAGACCGTAAAAAACCCTATTTCTTTGTTTTAGATAAGCAAGGAAAAATAATTTACGTTACTTCGGGAAGGTACACCATGAAAGCATTAAAAGAGGTTGGTAACTTAATTGAAGAATAAGATGAAAAAAATAATCCAAACCAATAGCGCTCCAGCTCCAATAGGTCCCTATTCACAAGCTGTTTTATCAGGTAATACCTTGTACACCTCGGGTCAAATTGCGATAGACAGTAAGAGTGGAGAATTAATACTTTCCTCTATTAGTGCAGAAACCAAAAAGGTAATGGAGAATATGCAAGCGGTTTTGCAAGCAGCCGGAATGGGCTTCGAAAATGTAGTGAAGTCAACCATTTTCCTTTCGTCGATGAAGCATTTTAACACCGTAAATGAAGTGTACGGAAGTTATTTTGATGAACAAGCAGCTCCTGCTCGGGAAACCGTAGAGGTTTCGGAGTTACCGAAGAAGGTAAATATTGAGATTTCTATGATTGCAGTTAAGTCCTGAGTACCACATACAATTTTGATGTATTTGCTTAAAATTAGTTTAAGATGATAATGTGAGATATTAGATTTATATAGAATCAAAACAAATGTGTTTGCCTTCCTTTGTTATTATCATTCAACTGTTTCTCCTAGACATCTGTTTATATTATACCATGAAGAGGACCTCCAATTTCCCCCATTGCATCTACTCGCTTTTCAATTTCCGGATCTAGCTCTAAATAGGGAGCGTTATGAGGTTTCATTCTGCAATCTATAAGTAGAGAACTTTTACACCCCCAGTGCTTATGTTCAACAAATGAATCAACCCCGTAAATATCGTGTGAGGGATTTGCTCTTGTGAAAGCGCTCCATATTAAATTCGAAAAAGATTTTGAAATAAACTGTGCATCATCGCATATCACAATTAAGGGAAATGCTTTTAGAGCTTCTTTTTGCATAGAAAGGTAAGCACACAAAGTTTCGATCTGCTTTTCTTCACTTTGGTAGTCAGCAAACTTATTTAACTGAAGGGCAAGCACACCATTAAAAGCACATTCAAAACCATTTACCATTTCTGGCAAATCAAATGTTGGTTTTTCGGTGCCTAAAGTTCTTTTAGGAATGCCAACAGCTGCTATCACAACTTTCGAACCTGCATTTAAGTCTTCAGAACTGTAATCTAACGTATCGATTGTTGTCTTCGTTTGAAAGTGAAGGTCTCGATTCCAGTCTACTCTCTCCAAAATGTGCTTAAAAAATCCTTCTTTGTCATGAAGATTTAACTCAGGTGCATCTTCCTTGGCAGAAATAAATAGAAATTTAGCAAGAGACATTTGTCCGAAACCTAGAATGTGATTTGCTATCGTCAGTAGCTCAGCAGGTTGTTTGGTCTCCAAATAAGGTGTATAACGTTCACTGCCTATAGCAAATAAGAGTGGGTGAACCCCAGCTTCATCAACTGCATTCACTTCATGTAAACCAGGAATCTCTTTAGGAATAATGGATCCGGTAATTTCATGTATCAAATCACCAAAACTTGTATCTTCTTGTGGTGGCCTTCCAACAACGGTAAATGGCCAAATTGCTCCGTCTCGATGGTAAACCTGATCTACCTTCATTAGCGGAAAGTCGTGTTTTAAGCTATAATAACCTAAGTGGTCACCAAAGGGTCCTTCCGGTTTGTTTTCTTTTGGATAAACCTTACCAGTAATAACAAAATCCGCTTCTGAAGACAAGGTGTGACCGTCTTTGTTGGTATACCTAAACCTCCTACCTCCGAGTGCTCCGGCAAAAGTAAGCTCAGATAATCCTTCTGGAAGTGGCATTACCGCGGCAAAGGAATGAGAAGGAGGTCCGCCTACAAATATGGAAACATGTAAAGGCTTTCCCAATGCATTTGCTTTGGTTTGATGCACTCCAATACCTCTGTGAATTTGGTAATGCAACCCGATTTCTTCGTTGGGTACGAATTCGTTTCCGGTTAACTGTATGCGATACATTCCTAGATTCGAATTCATCACTCCGGGCTTTTCTGCGTCTTCTGTATAAACTATGGGGAGTGTAACATAAGCTCCTCCGTCCATTGGCCAATGGTGAATCAGTGGCAACTTATCTATTTGAGTTTTATTTGTAAGGATAGGTGCTCCAAACTTTGATTTTAACGGTAGGGCTTTTAAGGCAGCGAACGGAACACCTGCATACTTTAATGGATTCTTTAAGGCGATGGATGGGTCTCCTTTCAATTGAACCATCTTTTTAACATCATCCAATGTATCACGGAAAATAAATCGACTTCGTTCTATCGTACCAAAAAGGTTTGAAACCGCAGGAAACTTAGTACCCTTTACATTTTCGAAAAGAATAGCTGGTCCTTTAGCAGCGTGAACACGAAGGTGAATGGATGCCATTTCTAAATGGGGGTCTACCTCCTCCTTTATTCGAATCAAGTGTCCATTTTTCTCCAAGTCTGCAACACAAGCTGCCATGCTTTTATATCCCATCAATAATTAATTAATTTATCAAATAACAAATTATTTAGACTTTTGATTACAAAAAAAAAGCAGCTTTTAGCTGCTCTTTTTTTTATCTTTCTGAAACCGACTTAAACGTTCTTAAGTTGTTTCCGGTATAAACCTGTCTTGGTCTACCAATTGGTTCTTTATTTTCTCTCATTTCCTTCCACTGAGCAATCCATCCTGGCAATCTACCCATAGTAAACATTACAGTAAACATAGAGGTTGGTATTCCGATTGCTCTGTAGATGATTCCTGAGTAAAAATCTACATTCGGGTAAAGTTTTCTTTCTACAAAGTAAGAATCTTTCAAGGCAATCTCTTCTAGTCCTTTCGCTATTTCTAAAATTGGATCGTTCACTCCTAACTTTTCTAAAACATCATCAGCGGCTTTCTTGATAATAGTCGCTCTAGGGTCAAAGTTCTTATAAACCCTATGTCCAAAGCCCATTAATCTGAAAGGATCATTTTTATCCTTTGCTTTATCCATGTACTTTTTAACATCACCTCCATCAGCCTGGATTCCTTCTAACATTTCAATTACCGCTTGGTTGGCACCACCATGCAATGGACCCCACAACGCTGAAATTCCCGCTGCTATAGATGCATATAAACTCGCATGCGAAGAACCTACTATTCTTACAGTTGAAGTGGAGCAGTTTTGCTCGTGATCAGCATGTAGAATAAGTAGTTGGTCCAATGCTTTTGAGATAACTGGATCTACCTCATATTTTGCTGACGGAACAGAGAACATCATCTTTAAAAAGTTTGAACAGTAGTTCAATGCATTGTCTGGGTAGTTAGCTGGATGTCCTATCTCATTTTTGAATGCCCAAGCTGCCATTGTCGGTAATTTGGCCAACAAACGCTTGATGCTCAAGTCAACTTCATCAGCAGATCTATTAGGATCAAGTGACTCAGGGTAGAATGCTGTTAATGAAGAAACCAAAGAAGATAAAACTCCCATTGGATGAGAATTTGACGGAAAACCTTCTAATATATTTTTTATATCCTCATGAATTAACGTGTGGTGTGTAATTTCTTTTTGGTACGCTTCTAATTGCGCTTTATTTGGCAACTCTCCATAAATTAGCAAATAAGAGACTTCAAGAAAAGTAGCTTTTTCGGCTAAGTCTTCAATAGAGTATCCTCTATATCTCAAGATTCCTTTCTCACCGTCTAGAAATGTAATTGCACTTGAGGTAGAACCCGTGTTCTTATAACCTGGATCTATCGTAATGTATCCTGTACTACCTCTCAATGAACTAATATCGATTGCTTTTTCATTCTCAGTTCCCATAACAATTGGTAATTCAATTGTTTTTCCATCAATAATTAATTGTGCTTTTTCTGACATTTCTCCGTGTGTTTAGTTTTATCTTGTTAACGTAAAAGGTTTAAAAAAGCTCCTAATTCTTAACCCTTTCTAAGCTGCAAAAATAAGTAACAGCATCTTGCTTTACAATAGTCCTTTTATTAAATAAACTTAAAGGAATCTGAAGGATATATTGCTGTCCCTCCTAACATCTCTTCTATTCGTAACAGTTGATTGTATTTTGCCATACGATCTGATCGCGATGCAGAGCCAGTTTTGATTTGCCCTGTTGAAAGTGCCACAGCTAAATCCGCAATTGTACTATCTTCAGTTTCTCCTGATCTATGACTCATAACTGAAGTATATTTATTCTTTGTTGCTAATTCAACTGCTTGAATAGTCTCGGTCAAAGTTCCAATTTGGTTGACTTTGATTAAAATAGAATTTGCAATATTTTCATCAATGCCCTTTTGCAATCGGTTGACGTTTGTAACGAACAAGTCATCTCCTACTAGTTGAACTTTATCGCCTACCATCTTTGTTAATTCGGACCAACCACTCCAATCGTCCTCATCTAATCCATCCTCCAAAGAAATTATAGGGTACTTAGAAGTCCAATTTTTCCAATAACTAGCCATTTCTGATGAAGTTAATTTATCTCCACTAGACTTATGAAAGTGATAGACTTTCTCTTCTTTATTGTAGAACTCAGACGCTGCTGCATCCATCGCTATAAAAACATCTGCTCCAGGTTTGAACCCTGCGGTCTCAATTGCTTTTAACACGTACTCAATTGCTTCTTCGTTTGAACCTAAATTAGGAGCAAATCCCCCTTCATCACCTACGTTTGTTGAAAAACCTTTATTTTTTAAAACATTCTTTAAGTTATGGAAAATTTCAGTTCCCATTTGTAATGCATGAGAGAATGAGTTTGCCTTCACAGGCATCACCATAAATTCTTGGAAGTCTATACTATTATCTGCATGGGAACCACCATTTAGTATATTCATCATCGGAATAGGTAATGTATGCGCATTCACTCCTCCGATGTAACGGTACAATGGCATCCCAATCTCTAATGCCGCAGCTTTTGCCGCTGCAAGAGATACACCTAAAATTGCATTGGCCCCTAAATTTGATTTATTTTCAGTTCCATCTAAATCTATTAAAAAGCGGTCAATCCCAGTTTGATCAAACACATTGGCTCCATTCAACTCAGTATGAATACTGGTATTTACATTTTGCACAGCCTTTAGAACTCCTTTACCTAAATACATTTTAGGGTCTCCATCTCTCAATTCCATAGCCTCATGAATTCCTGTAGAAGCTCCGGATGGAACGGCTGCTCGTCCTACTGTACCATTTTGAGTTGTTACATCTACTTCAATCGTAGGGTTACCTCTTGAATCTAAGATTTGTCGCGCGTGTATATTAGCAATTAAACTCATGTTTCTTATTTTTTACGCTGTGCAATGTTTTCTATGAAATTGTCGAATAAATACCTCGAATCGTGAGGCCCAGGAGATGCCTCAGGATGATATTGCACAGAGAATGCGGACTGATTTTTCAATCGAATACCTGCAACAGTATTGTCGTTCAAGTGCTCATGTGTTATCTCTACCAATTCACTTGCTTCTGCTGATTCACGATCAACAACAAAACCATGATTTTGGGAGGTCACTTCACCTTTACCTGATAATAGATTTTTAACAGGATGATTTATTCCTCTATGACCGTTATGCATCTTTACAGTCTTCAGACCACACGCTAACGATAATAACTGATGCCCTAAGCAAATTCCAAACAGTGGCAATTTAGACGCTAACAACTCTTTTATCTTTTCAATGCTGTCGTCCATAGCAGATGGATCTCCAGGACCATTACTTAACATAATTCCATCCGGCTTCCATCCCAAAATATCAGTTATGTTCGCTTGCATTGGAAATACTTTCACATATGCTCCACGTTCTGTTAAGCACCTTGCAATATTCATTTTCGTTCCAAAGTCTATAACAGCTACTTTGTACTTTGCATCTTCGTCGCCTAAAAAGTATGGCTTGCTAGTTGAAACCTTTGAAGACAGCTCCAACCCTTGCATAGAAGGCACTGTCGCCAACTTCGCTAAGAGTACATCAACGTCAAATTCCTCAGATGATATTATTACATTCATTGCTCCTTTATCTCGAATTCTCCGAACAACTGATCTAGAGTCAACATCAGTAACCGCAACAATTTTGTTTAATTCAAAGTAATTTTGCAATGACCCATCCGCCATTGGTCGAGAGTAGGTTTCTGAGAGTTTTTTACAAATTAATCCCGCTATTTTTACACCATCCGACTCTATCTCATGATCCTCTACACCATAATTACCGATATGTGCAGTTGCGCAAGTCATTACTTGACCAAAATATGATGGATCGGTGTATATTTCTTGATATCCAGTCATGCCTGTGTTAAAACATATTTCACCTGTACTAGTTCCTATAATTCCGGCGGATGAACCATGAAAAACTGTTCCATCTTCTAATACTACAATGCCTTTACCCTTTGAGTTATACTTCATTATATATTGCGCTTTATGTATTAAAGTTTAAAGCAAAAAAAAGGATAAAACATTAAGCTTTATCCTCTTTAAAATTATTTTATCAACGTAAAATTAACTTTTAGTCTTTATCGTTTTCCTTAGTTTCTGCTTCGTCAGGTTTCACTTCCTCAGTAGCTGCATCAGCAGGTGCCTTTGCAGTAGCTTTTCCAGAACCTCTTCGGCTTCTAGCTTTTTTCTTTGGAGTCTTCGCCTCAGAACCGTAAATATCATTAAAATCAACTAACTCTATTAAACACATTTCTGCGTTATCACCCATCCTGTTTCCAGTCTTGATAATTCGAGTATATCCACCAGGTCGACTAGCAACTGCAGGTGCAACGTCTCTAAATAATTCAGAAACTACGTATTTATTGTTTAAATACTTAAACACGATTCTTCGAGAATGAGTTGAGTCGTTTTTTGACTTTGTAATCAAAGGCTCAACAAATACTCTAAGCGCCTTTGCTTTGGCAACAGTAGTGTTAATTCTTTTATGTTGTATCAAGGAACAAGCCATATTTGAAAGCATCGCTTTTCTATGAGATCTTGTTCTACCTAAATGGTTAAATTTCTTTCCGTGTCGCATAATTCTTAATCCTTATCCAATTTGTATTTCGCAACGTTCATTCCGAAAGTCAAGTTTTTATTTTCAACCAATTCATCTAACTCAGTTAAAGACTTCTTACCGAAGTTTCTGAATTTTAATAAATCAGACTTATTAAATTGTACTAATTCACCTAACGTATCAACATCAGCAGCCTTTAAACAGTTTAAAGCTCTAACTGACAAATCCATATCAATCAATCGAGTTTTTAACAGTTGTCTCATGTGTAAAGAATCTTCATCAAATTCTTCTACCGCCGACTTTACTTCTGTCTCCAATGCAATCTTCTCGTCTGAGAATAGCATAAAATGTTGAATTAAAATTGTAGCCGCTTCTTTCAATGCTTCTTTTGGGTGAATTGATCCATCAGACTCAATGTCAATAACCAATTTTTCATAATCAGTTCTTTCCTCAACTCTATAATTTTCAATGCTGTAATTAACATTTTTTATTGGAGTAAAGATAGAGTCAATTGGAATAAACCCAACCGGTGCATCTTCTACATCGTTCTCTTCAGATGGAACATATCCTCTACCTTTTTCAACAGTTAATTCCATTTGAATTTTAACCGAACGCTCCATGTTACAAATTACATGGTCAGGATTCAATACCTGAAATGCAGATGTAAACTTTCCAATATCACCTGCCGTCAATTTGTCTTGACCGGAAATCGAAATGTTAACTTTCTCTGATGATGTTCCTTCAATTTGTTGCTTAAAACGAACCTGCTTTAAGTTTAAAATCATAGATGTAACATCTTCTACTACTCCATCAATCGTCGAGAATTCGTGATCAACATTCTCTACTTTAATTCCAGTTATTGCATAACCTTCAAGAGATGAAAGCAAAATTCTTCGAATAGCATTACCAATTGTAATACCATAACCTGGTTCAAGTGGCCTGAATTCGAATTTTCCATGTTGGTCATTCGATTCAATCATAATCACCTTGTCAGGCTTTTGAAAATCTAAAATTGCCATATATACTTTTTTTTTAGAATGTTATTACTTAGAGTAAAGTTCTACGATTAACTGCTCCTTAATATTCTCATTAATTTGAGCTCTTTCAGGAGCATTAACAAACTTAGCTTTCATGTCTTGAGCATTCCACTCTAACCAATCATGCTGATCTCTTCTATTTGCTAAAGAATCATTAATAGCCTCTAAAGACTTAGATCTTTCTCTAACCTCAATTACATCTCCTTCTTTACATGAGTATGAAGGGATATTCATTACAGTTCCATTTACTAAGAAATGTTTGTGACCTACCATTTGGCGAGCACCTCTTCGAGTTGAAGCTAAACCTAGTCTGTAAACAACGTTATCTAAACGAGACTCACAAAGCTTTAACAAGTTTTCTCCTGTAATACCCTTCGTTCTAGATGCTTCCTTAAACAAGTTTGAGAATTGTTTCTCTAATATACCGTAAGTGTACTTCGCCTTTTGCTTTTCCATTAACTGGACAGCATATTCAGACTGCTTACCTCTTCTCTTGTTTGGTCCATGCTGACCAGGAGGATAGTTCTTTTTTTCCAAAGCTCTATCTGGTCCAAAGATTGGTTCTTTAAACTTTCTTGCAATTTTCGATTGAGGGCCTCTATATCTTGCCATTATTCTTCTATTTTATGCTTTACAATTAAACTCTTCTTCTCTTCGGTGGTCTGCAACCATTGTGAGGAATAGGAGTAATATCAATAATCTCGGTTACTTCAATACCGTTATTATGAATCGTTCTTATCGCGGATTCTCTTCCCGCTCCAGGACCTTTAACGTAAACCTTAACACGTCTTAAACCTAAATCATGAGCTTCTTTCGTACACTCTTCAGCTGCCAATTGAGCTGCATACGGAGTATTTTTCTTTGAACCCTTAAACCCCATTTTACCTGCAGATGCCCAAGATATAACTTGACCATTCTTATTGGTTAAAGAGATGATAATATTATTAAACGACGCATGAATATGAGCCTCACCAATTGATTCGACTTTTACGCTCTTTTTCTTTTTCTGTGTAGATTTTGCCATCTTGTTAAACGTTATTCGCTTATTTATTTAGTAACTTTCTTCTTGTTAGCAACTGTTTTCTTTTTACCTTTTCTCGTACGAGCATTATTTTTTGTCTTCTGCCCACGTAATGGTAGACCAGATCTGTGTCGCACACCTCTGTAACAACCAATATCCATTAAACGCTTAATGTTTAATTGAACCTCTGATCTCAAAGTACCTTCAACAGTAAATTCCTCGGTAATGAGCTCTCTAATTTTTCCTAAATCTTCATCATCCCAGTCTTGAACTTTCTTATCAACACTAACACCTGCTTTATCAAGAATCGACTGAGCTGAGCTCCTTCCAATTCCATAGATATAGGTTAAACCTATTACTCCTCGCTTGTTTTTTGGTAAATCAATACCTGCTATTCTAGCCATAAATAATGTTTTTTTATCCTTGTCTTTGCTTGAACTTTGGATTCTTTTTGTTAATAACATATAATCGCCCTTTTCTTCGAACGATTTTGCAATCAGCACTTCTTTTCTTGATTGATGCTCTTATTTTCATGAGTCTCGATTTATTATAATACTAATAAAACTTTTAGTCTTACTTATATCTATAAGTTATTCTTCCTTTTGTTAAATCATATGGCGACATCTCCACTTTTACCTTATCTCCCGGCAATAACTTGATGTAGTACATTCTCATTTTACCAGAAATGTGCGCCGTTATAATGTGCCCATTTTCTAATTCCACTCGAAACATGGCATTTGATAATGCCTCTGTTACTGTTCCATCTTGCTCTATTGACGCTTGTTTTGCCATTTATTATTTTACTTAATCTTATTTTTTAATACTTCTTCAATCAACTCATGCGTTGATAATACTTCTGCTTTTCCCTTCCTGACCAGAACATCATGTTCAAAATGTGCCGATGGTAATCCATCCTTTGCATAAATTGTCCAACCATCTTCTCCTTGCTTAACATGCCTTTTACCCATGTTAATCATTGGCTCTATTGCTATCACCAATCCCTCTTTCAACTTCGCTCCTTGCCCTCTCTTTCCATAATTAGGGACTTGTGGCTCTTCGTGCAACTTTTTCCCTAATCCATGTCCAACAAGTTCTCTCACCACACCATACCCATTATCCTCTGCTACTGTTTGAACAGCATAACCGATATCTCCGACTCTATTCCCTGCAACTGCAGCTTCAATACCTTTTTGAAGACAAAGCTTGGTAACAGACAATAACTTTTTGATGTCATCCGCTACTTCTCCAACTTCAAAAGTGTAAGCTACATCTCCGTAAAACTCATTCATCAAAACACCACAATCAACAGAAACAATATCTCCATCTCTTAATGGCTCTTTCGAAGGTAAGCCATGAACAACAGCTGAATTAACCGAAGTTAATAAAGTACTAGGGCAATCATACAGACCCTTAAATCCGGGCACTCCACCATTATCTCTAATAAACTCTTCTGCCATCTGATCTAACCTTAATGTCGTGACACCAGGTTCAATTAGCTTAGCAACTTCAGCTAACGTTTTTCCAACAAGTAAAGAACTCTCTCTAATTAATTCTATTTCCTCTTCCGTCTTCAAATACATAACTTGACTATCCCGCCATGTTTATACTTGAACGTCCCTTTATTCTTCCAGACTTCATCAGACCGTCATAGTGTCTCATTAACAAATGACTTTCTATCTGTTGAAGTGTATCTAAAACAACTCCTACCATAATTAGCAATGATGTTCCCCCAAAAAATTGTGAAAACTGACCATTTACTCCAGCCTTAGCAGCAAAAGCAGGCAAGATTGCTACAATAGCCAAAAATATTGACCCTGGTAGTGTAATTCTTGACAAAATTGTATCTAAGAATTCAGCAGTTCTTTTACCAGGTTTTACACCTGGAACAAAACCACCATTTTTCTTCATATCATCAGCCATCTGATTAGGATTCACTGTTACCGCTGTATAGAAGTAAGTGAATGCAATGATCATAATTGCAAAAATAAGGTTGTACCAAAATCCTGTAAAATCACTTAATGCCTGAGTTATTCCAGTCAACGAATCAGTATCAGCAAAACCAACTAAGGTTATTGGAATAAACATGATTGCCTGAGCAAAGATAATCGGCATAACACCTGCAGCATTTACTTTTAGTGGAATGTATTGTCTAACCCCTCCGTACTGTTTGTTTCCGACAACTCTCTTTGCAAATTGTACAGGAACCCTTCGAGTACCTTGTACCAATAATATAGTTGCTATAATAACTAACAACAGAATCACTAGTTCAACTAGGAGGATCACTAAGCCACCACCGTTAATTCTTGAAGCAAATTCTGCGACAAAAGCAAATGGGAGATTAGCAATAATACCGATCATGATAATCAACGAAATACCGTTTCCTAAACCTTTCTCGGTAATTCTCTCTCCCAACCACATAACGAACATGGTACCAGTAATCAATATAATTACTGTTGAAACCCACCAAAATGCATCATCCGGTCTAACCATTGCTCCGGCTTGTGTAAATGCAGGAACTTGAGATGCAATATAGGGCCCAGCTTGGAAACCTACAATTGCGATGGTCAACATTCGTGTAATCTGATTAATTCTTCTTCTACCACTTTCACCTTCTTTCTGAAGTTTTTGAAAATAGGGTATTGCAATTCCTAGTAACTGCACCACAATCGAAGCAGAAATGTAAGGCATAATTCCTAGTGCAAAAATTGAAGCTCTAGAAAAAGCACCTCCTGCAAATAAATCCAACAAATCAGCTATACCGCCTCCGTTGTTTGCATTTGCTATGTCAAGAGCAGCAGAATCAACACCCGGTAATACAATAAAAGAACCCAAACGATAAATTAACAGCAATCCAAGAGTGTTTATGATTCTTACCCTAAGATCCTCAATCGTCCAAATATTCTTTAATGTTTCTAAAAAACGTTTCATATTATGCTATAGTTTCAGTAGAACCGCCTTTGGCCTCAATCGCTTCTTTAGCGCTTTTTGAAAAAGCATGAGCTTTAACAGCAACTTTTGCGTCAACTGTTCCTCTACCTAAAATCTTAACTAATGTATTTCTATTCGCTAAACCATTGTCAATTAACACGTCTAAATCGATTGTTTCTATGTTCTTTGATGACACTAAAGTTTGAAGCGTATCTAAATTGATACCCTTAAATTCTTTTCTGTTAATGTTGGTAAAACCAAACTTAGGAACACGTCTTTGCAATGGCATCTGACCACCTTCGAATCCAACTTTCTTTGAATACCCAGATCTTGACTTAGCTCCTTTATGACCTCTTGCAGAAGTACCACCTTTACCAGAACCTTCACCTCTACCAACTCTCTTACCTTTGCTTTTTACAGACCCCTCTGCAGGTGTCAAATTACTTAAATCCATGATTAATAACTTTTAAGCTAATTATACTTTTTCTACTGACACAAGGTGTTTCACCTTGTTAATCATTCCTAAAACTTGTGGAGTATCTTCATGCTCTACAGTCTTTTGATTTCTCGTTAACCCAAGAGCATCTAACGTTAATTTCTGTTTCTTAGGTCTGTTTATTCTACTCCTTACTTGAGTAACTTTAATCTTTGACATTTCTTTCGATTTTATCCGTTAAATACAACATCAAGTTCAACACCTCTATGCTTCGCCACAGTGTATGCGTCTCTCATTTGTTGTAACGCCTTTATTGTAGCCTTAACAACGTTGTGAGGGTTTGAAGAACCTTTAGACTTAGCTAGTACATCGTGTACCCCAACGCTTTCCAACACCGCACGCATCGCACCACCGGCAATAACACCAGTACCATTTGATGCAGGCTTGATGAAAACTTGAGCTCCACCGTACTTTGCTTCTTGTTGGTGAGGTACAGTACCATTCACAACAGGAACCTTAATAAGATTTTTCTTAGCATCGTCAATTCCTTTAGAAATCGCTTCTGTTACCTCGTTAGCTTTTCCTAATCCGTATCCAACGATTCCATTCTCGTTTCCAACAACAACAATTGCAGAAAAACTAAAATGTCTTCCACCTTTTGTTACTTTAGTTACTCTTTGAATACCAACTAATTTATCCTTTAGTTCGATTTCGCTCGACTTAACTCTCTTTGTGTTTGCGTTAGCCATAATCTTTATAATTTCTTCTCTTTATTAAAAGTTCAATCCACCTTCTCTGGCACCATCAGCAATAGCTTTTACCCTACCGTGATATAGATATCCATTTCTATCAAAACTTACTGAAGTTATTCCAGCTTTAGTAGCTTTTTCAGCAATTAACTTTCCTACTAAAACAGATTTTTCAATTTTAGTTCCTTTTTCACCAACAACTTTTTTCTCTGTTGAAGAGGCTGCTAGAATAGTTTTCCCAGATTTATCATCGATTAACTGAGCATAAATCTCTTTATTACTTCTGAAAACGGATAATCGTGGACGATCAGCAGTACCTGTAACTACTTTTCTAATCCTCCTTTTAATTCTTAGTCTTCTATTTGACTTTGTTAATGCCATAACGATATATTATTTAGCAGCAGACTTACCTGCTTTTCTTCTAATGTACTCTCCAACAAATCGAACACCTTTACCTTTGTATGGCTCTGGTTTTCTCATTGATTTTATTTTTGCAGCTACCTGACCAATCAATTGCTTGTCAAATGACTCTAAAGTAATTATTGGATTCTTACCTCTTTCAGAAGCAGTAGTTACCGTTACTTCAGGAGCAATCTCCATTACTATTGGGTGCGAAAATCCAACACTTAACTCTAAAATTTGTCCTTTATTTGCCGCTCTGTAACCAACACCTACAAGTTCTAGATCTTTTTTGAAGCCATTCTTAACACCTTCAACCATATTATTAATTAGCGAGCGATATAAACCGTGCTTCGCCTTATGATCTTTTTGATCTGAATGTCTTTCTAATACAATTGAATTTTCTTCCTTCTTTACAGTTATGTTAGAGTCAACATTTTGATGCAATTCCCCTTTTGGGCCTTTTACACTCACAACATTCTTGTCTGAGATTGTTATCTCAATACCTGCAGGAACTTCAATTGGTGCTAAACCGATTCTTGACATGTTATTATAATCTTATTTTTTAATATATGTAGCAAAGTACTTCGCCACCTACTTTCTCTTTTCTAGCTTCCTTATCGGTAATTACACCTTTAGAAGTAGAAATAATTGCAATACCCAAACCATTAATTACACGCGGTAAGTTAGCAGCAGGTGCATATTTTCTCAAACCTGGCTTACTAACTCTGGTCAGGCTTTTAATAGCCGGAACCTTAGATACAGGATGATATTTCAATGCAATTTTAATTATTCCTTGAGGGTTCTCACCTTCAACAAATTTATAATTCAATATATAACCTTTCTCAAAAAGAATTTTTGTCATTTCTTTTTTAAGGTTTGAAGCAGGAATATCTACTATTCTATGCTTCGCGCTTGATGCGTTTCTTATTCTTGTCAGAAAATCTGAAATTGGATCTGTCATAATTCCTTTTATTAATTTACCAACTAGCTTTTTTAACACCAGGAATTAATCCTGAACTTGCCATCTCTCTGAAAGTTACACGTGACAAACCAAATTGTCTCATGTAGCCTTTAGGTCTACCAGTTATCTTACATCTATTGTGCATTCTTACCGGTGCAGAGTTCTTAGGTAATTTTTGTAACCCTTCGTAATCACCTGCAGCCTTTAAAGCAGCTCTCTTTTCAGCATACTTTTCAACCATTAATGCGCGCTTTCTTTCGCGAGCTTTCATCGATTCTTTAGCCATGGCTTATTGTTCGTTTTTGTTTTTTTGAAATGGCATTCCGAACTCTTTCAACAGAGCTCTAGATTCTTCATTCGTTTCAGCTGTTGTCACGAAAGTGATATCCATACCACCAATATTATTCACTTTATCAATATCTATTTCCGGAAAAATAATCTGCTCTTTAATACCTAAAGTATAATTACCTCTTCCATCAAAACCCTTGTTATTAATTCCTCTAAAATCTCTAGTACGTGGCAATGATACCGCGATCAAACGATCCAAAAACTCGTACATCTTCTCACCTCTTAAAGTCACTCGAACACCAATTGGCATTCCCTTTCTCAACTTAAAGTTAGAGATGTCCTTCTTTGAAAAGGTAGCAACAGCTTTTTGACCAGCAATCGCGGTCATTTCAGTTATTGCTGAATCAATCAATTTCTTATCCGCTACGGCTTTACCAACTCCTTGGTTAATACAAATTTTTTCCAACCTTGGAATTTGCATTAAACTTTTGTAGTTAAAAGCAGACATCATGTTCTTTTTGATGTCTTTGTTATACATTGTTTTTAATCTTGGCACCATTACTTAACTAGCTCTTTAGATTTCTTAAAATAACGAACAGACTTTCCGTCTTCTTGTCGTCTACCAACTCTATCAACTTTCCCAGTTGAGGAATCCACCAACATCACATTTGAAATGTGGATTGGTGCATCTTGCTTTATAATACCACCATCTTGGTTGGTAGCATTTGGCTTGGTGTGCTTACTATCTTTTCTAATATCATCACCTTCGATAATGACTCTAGAAGTTGAAGGCATAACTTTTAAAACCACTCCTTCTTTACCCTTAGAAACTCCAGCTACTACTCTTACAGCATCACCTTTTTTAATGTTTAACTTCTTCATGATATTACTCTATTATAGTACCTCAGGTGCTAATGATACAATTTTCATAAACTTCTTATCTCTCAATTCACGGGCAACAGGTCCGAAAATACGTGTACCGCGCATTTCTCCCGTTTGACCTAATAACACAACTGCATTATTATCAAATCGAATATAAGAACCATCTTGGCGTCTAATCTCTTTCCTTGTTCGAACAATAACAGCTTTAGAAACTGCTCCCTTCTTGATATTACCGGAAGGAATCGCAGACTTCACTGAAACCACTATCTGATCACCTATAGAAGCGTATCTCCTCTTTGTTCCGCCTAACACTCTAATACAAAGCACTTCCTTTGCACCACTATTGTCGGCTACCGTTAACCTTGATTCTTGCTGTATCATAATTACTTCACTCTTTCAATTACTTCTACTAATCTCCAATTCTTGTTCTTACTCAGTGGTCGAGTTTCCATAATTTTCACAGTATCACCGATACTGCAATCATTTTTCTCATCATGCGCCATGAACTTTGAAGTTTTCTTGATAAACTTCCCGTACATAGGGTGCTTCACCTTACTCTGAACAGCAATAGTTATGGACTTATCCATCTTGTTGCTGACGACTACTCCAATTCTTTCTTTTCTTAAGTTTCTTGTATTTTCCATCGGAATACTTTATTTCTCTTGAGCTTGTGTCAATTGTCTTTTTCTAATCTCTGTTTTTAATCGAGCAACGGTTCTTCTTGCTGACCCGATTTGCATTGGATTCTCCAAAGGAGAAACCGAATGATTCATCTTCAACTTAGCAAGTAGCTCTGATTGCTCTGCTAAATTTTCATTCAAATCATCCACAATAAGGTTTTTAATATCTGTTTGTTTCATCTCTATAACTTATTAACCTTTGTAATCTCTTCTTACGATAAACTTGCATTTAACCGGTAATTTTTGAGCAGCTAATCTCATAGCTTCTTTTGCAATTTCCAATGGTACACCATCAGCTTCAAACAAAATTCTACCAGGCTTTGCAACTGCTACCCATAATTCAGGGGCACCTTTACCTTTACCCATTCTAACTTCAGCAGGCTTCTTAGTAACAGGCTTGTCCGGAAAAACACGAATCCAAATCTGTCCTTCTCTCTTCATATATCTCGTTACCGCAATTCTAGCCGCTTCAATCTGACGAGCTGTAAGCCAACACTCTTCTAACGTCTTAATCGCAAAACTTCCAAATGCTATCTGGTTCCCACGTCCGGCATTACCCTTCATGCGTCCCTTCTGCATTTTTCTAAACTTCGTTCTTTTCGGTTGTAACATTTTCCTTTTATTTTAAGCTTGCTTCCTTTCTCTTAATTATTTCTTTTCTTACCGCCTCTAAAGCCGCCTCGTCCTTGCTGTGATTTTGGACCTGGTTTGTTAGATACAATATTTGGTGAAAGATCTCTCTTACCATATATCTCACCTTTACAAATCCATACCTTCACACCAATTCGTCCGTAAGTTGTATGCGCTTCAGAAAGGGCATAATCAATATCAGCTCTAAACGTATGCAATGGAATTCTTCCCTCTTTGTAAAACTCAGTTCTCGCCATCTCTGCTCCGCCAAGTCTTCCACTTACCATGATCTTAATTCCTTCAGCACCCATTCGAATAGTTGAAGCTACTGACATTTTTGCAGCTCTTCTAAATGAAATTCTTCCCTCAATCTGACGCGCAACACTATCGGCTACTAACTTTGCATCTAATTCAGGTCGCCTAATTTCAAATATATTGATCTGAATATCTTTCTTCGTTAACTTCTTAAGCTCTTCCTTCAACATATCTACGTCTTTACCACCTTTTCCAATGATAATTCCCGGTCTTGAAGAGTTAATTGTTACTGTAATTAACTTTAATGTTCGTTCAATAACAATTTTAGAGATACTCGCTTTTTGCAGTCTTGCCATGATATACTGACGAATCTTATCGTCTTCAGCAATCTTATCACCGTAATCTCTGCCACCGTACCAGTTAGAGTCCCATCCTTTGATGATTCCTAAACGATTTGCTATTGGATTTGTCTTTTGTCCCATTATCGCGTATCTCTTATTTTGTTAGGTTTTCTTCTTTTAATCTATCAACTGTTAACGTCACGTGGTTTGAACGTTTTCTGATTCTATGACCTCTTCCTTGTGGAGCAGGACGCAATCTCTTCAACATTTTTGCACTGTCAACTTTAACTTCTGAAATAATCAAATGATTATCCTCTGGTCTTTCTCCTTCGTTTTTAGCTTCCCAATTAGCAATCGCTGAACGAAGTAATTTCTCCATTCTATTTGACGCCTCTTTTGGACTGTACTGCAATATTGACAATGCTTTTGAAACTTCAACGCCTCTAATCATGTCCGCTACTAATCTCATCTTACGTGGAGAGGTTGGGCAATTGTTCAACATTGCAAAACTTCTCGTTTTCTTAGCCTCTTTTGCAGCCATTGCTGCATTTTTTTTACGTGCTCCCATCTTAAAGTCTTTTTATCGTTTACCTTTATCCTTTTTACCACCGTGGCCTCTGTAAGTTCTTGTTGGAGCAAATTCTCCTAACTTATGACCAACCATATTCTCAGTTACATATACAGGAATAAACTTGTTTCCATTATGTACCGCAATTGTTAAACCTACCATATCAGGAGAAATCATTGATGCACGAGACCATGTCTTGATTACAGACTTCTTAGTAGACGCCTGAGCTTCATCAACTCTTTGAGCTAATTTGTAATGTATAAAAGGCGGTTTTTTAAGTGAACGACTCATATCTTAATTATTTCTTTCTTCTTTCGATGATGTACTTACTTGATAATTTCTTTGGTGCACGAGTTTTATACCCTTTTGCTGGAATACCATTTCGTGATCTTGGATGTCCTCCTGAAGAACGTCCTTCACCACCACCCATTGGGTGATCAACTGGATTCATTACAACACCTCTTACTCTTGATCTTCTTCCCAACCATCTTGATCGGCCAGCTTTACCTGATCTCTCTAACATGTGGTCAGAGTTTGAAACTATTCCTATGGTAGCAAGGCAAGTTCCTAAAATTAGTCTAACTTCACCTGAAGGCATCTTAATACCTGCGTACTTACCTTCTCTAGAAACCAACTGAGCATAAGAACCAGCACTTCGTGCCAATTTACCTCCTTGCTCAGGTCTCAATTCAATGTTGTGTAGCATAGTACCCATTGGCACTTCAGACAAATACATCGCATTACCAACTTCCGGCTCAACACCTTTTCCAGATTTAATTGTTTGACCAACTTCAATCCCTTTTGGTGCCACTATGTAACGCTTTTCACCATCTACGTAATTGACCAAAGCAATACGTGCAGTTCTATACGGATCATATTCAACAGAAACTACTTTCCCAGGAATTCCAAACTTATCTCGTTTGAAATCGATGGTTCTGTAACGTCTCTTATGACCACCACCGATATTTCGCATGGTCATCTTTCCCGTATTGTTTCTTCCACCTTTTCTTCCCTTACCTTTCAATAATGATTTTTCGGGAGTTGCCGAGGTTATGTCCTCAAAAGACGACGCCACTTTATGACGCTGTCCTGGTGTTGTTGGTTTTAATTTCTTTACTGCCATTATCTATCTTCTAAATATTGCTGTAAAAATCAATAGTATCTCCTTCTGCAAGAGTTACGATTGCTTTTTTAAACTTATTCGTTCTTCCTTCTACCCAACCAGTTTTAGTGTATCTCGTTTTGTGCTTTCCCTTATAGTTCATCGTATTCACTCTGTCCACGGAAACGCCATACATCTCTTCGATTGCGCTTTTTATTTGCAATTTATTGGCGTTGTGATCCACTACAAAACCATATCTGTTCAACTCCTCTGTTAAGGAAGTCATCTTTTCTGTTATAACAGGTTTTTTTAATGTACTCATAACCAATTTATTAACTTAAAATACTTTCTATTACCTCTAATGCTCCCTGCGCAACAACTACTTTACTAGCGTTAACTAAATCATAAGTGTTTACATCTGAAGGAGATACCACTTTGGCACCCTGCAAATTTCGGGATGACAAATATATGTTTTTATTTGATTCAGAAACAACCAATAATGTTTTTTTATTGTTACACTTTAAATTGCTCAAAATCTGAGAGAACTCACTCGTTTTTGGGGCGTCCATTTGAAAATCTTCCAAAATAAGTAGGTCTCCAGACTTTGCTTTGTGTGATAAAGCAGAACATCTAGCTACATTCTTTAGTTTCTTATTCAATTTGAAAGAATAATTCCTTGGTCTTGGACCAAAAACAGTTCCACCGCCTCTAAACAATGGTGACTTTATACTACCAGCTCTGGCAGTACCTGTTCCCTTTTGTTTCTTAATTTTTCTAGTACTACCAGAAATCTCAGCTCTTTCTTTAGACTTGCTTGTTCCTTGTCTTTGATTCGCCAAGTACTGTTTTACGTCTAAATAAATTGCATGGTCATTCGGCTCAATAGCAAAAATCGCATCTGACAACTTAACCTTCTTACCGGCTTCGCCGTCTTTATTTAAAATACTTAATTCCATTTCTTACTCCTCCGTATTTTAGTTATTGATGAGAACCATCGATCCGTTTGCACCTGGCACTGAGCCCTTAATTACGATTAGATTCTTTTCAGCATATACTTTAACAACCTTCAAGTTTTGAACGGTTACTTTAGCATTACCCATTTGTCCAGCCATACGAGTACCCTTAAATACTCTTGATGGATCAGAACCTGCTCCAATAGAACCCGGAGCTCTTAATCTGTTGTGCTGACCATGAGTTGCATCTCCTACTCCGGAGAAACCATGTCTTTTAACAACACCTTGGAAACCTTTTCCTTTAGAAGTAGCGGTAACATCTACCCACTGGCCTTCTTCAAAAACGTCTACTGTAATCTCATCACCTACTTTTCTATCCTCATAGCCTTTTACCTCAACCAACTTTCGTTTGGGTGTAGTATTTGCTTTTTTGAAGTGACCCATCATAGCGGCAGAAGTGTTCTTCTCCTTTTTGTCGCCATATGCAATCTGAACAGAATTGTAGCCATCTGTTTCTTCGGTTTTTACTTGCGTAACAACACAAGGACCGGCCTCTATAACTGTACATGGTATGTTTTTACCCTCGGTACTAAAGACACTAGTCATTCCTATTTTCTTTCCTAATAAACCTGGCATGTTATTGCTTTAAATTATTTATACTTTAATCTCAACATCAACCCCACTTGGCAATTCAAGCTTCATTAAGGCATCTACTGTTTTAGAAGTAGAACTATAAATGTCAAGTAATCTTTTATAAGAAGATAACTCAAACTGCTCTCTAGCCTTTTTGTTAACGTGAGGTGACTTTAATACTGTGTAAATTCTCTTTTGCGTTGGCAATGGAATTGGTCCACTTACAACTGCTCCAGTTGACTTAACAGTTTTTACTATTTTCTCAGCCGATTTATCAACTAGGTTGAAATCGTATGATTTAAGCTTTATTCGAATTTTCTGATTCATACTTTCTTGTTATTGAGCTTGTACTTTTCCTTTAGCAACTGCAATTACTTCATCCGCTATCCCTTTTGGAGCAGCTTCAAAATGAGAGAATTCCATACTTGAAGTAGCCCTACCTGAAGACATTGTTCTCAAAGCAGTAACGTATCCAAACATTTCTGACAACGGCACTTTGGCTTTAATCACTTTTGCTCCGTTTCTGTCGTCCATTCCATCTACTTGACCTCTTCTTCTGTTCATGTCACCAACAATGTCACCCATATTTTCTTCTGGTGTAACCACTTCAACCTTCATGATTGGCTCCAATAGAACCGGTTTTGACTTTGGAATAGCTTCTCTAAATGCCATTTTAGCGGCCAATTCAAAAGATAACTGATCCGAATCCACTGCGTGAAAAGAACCATCTAATAAAGTCACTTTCAAGCTATCCATTGGGTAACCAGCTAGAACTCCATTCTTCATAGAATCCTTAAATCCTTTCTCCACAGATGGAATAAATTCCTTTGGAATACGTCCACCTTTAATTTCATCAATGAATTCTAAACCATCAGCCTCTTCAGCATTATCAACAGGCTCAATCTTAACAACGATATCGGCAAACTTACCTCTACCACCTGATTGCTTCTTGTAAACTTCTCTGTGATCCGTAGAACCTGAAATAGCCTCTTTGTATGCTACCTGAGGAGCACCTTGATTACACTCTACTTTAAATTCTCTTCTTAAACGATCTAAAATAATATCCAAGTGCAACTCTCCCATTCCACTCAATACAGTTTGACCTGAATCTTCGTCAGTATGAATTGTCAATGTTGGATCTTCTTCTGATAACTTAGCTAAAGCCATACCCATCTTGTCAACATCCGCTTGAGTTTTTGGCTCAATTGCAATACCAATTACAGGGTCTGGGAAATCCATAGATTCTAAAACAATTGGCTTTCCGATTTCAGTCAAGGTATCACCTGTCTTAATATCTTTAAATCCAACTAAGGCTCCAATATCTCCTGCGTGTAGCTTATCAATTTGATTTTGCTTGTTCGCGTGCATTTGGAAAATCCTTGAAATACGCTCCTTCTTTTGAGTACGCATGTTCATGACATAAGATCCAGAGTCTAACATCCCCGAATATGATCTCACGAAACAAAGTCTACCTACGAAAGGATCTGTTGCAATTTTAAATGCCAAAGCAGCGAAAGGCTCATCCACAGATGGCTTTCTTGACTCTTCTTTCTCTGTATCTGGATTAACTCCTACAATAGCTTCTGTATCCATTGGTGAAGGCAATAATTCCATCACGTAATTCAACATACTTTGAACTCCCTTATTTTTAAAGGCAGAACCGCATAACATAGGAACTATCTTCAAAGAAATTGTAGCAGCTCTTAAGGCACTTAGTATTTCATCAACTGAAATTGAATTCGGATCTTCAAAGTACTTTTCCATCAAAGTATCATCGAACTCAGCGATAGCTTCTAAAAGATACTCACGGTATTCATCAACTTCCGCTTGCATATCTGCAGGAATTGGAACTTCTTCATAGGTCATACCCATGTCGTCTTCGTTCCAAATAATACCCATATTGTATACTAAATCAACAACTCCTCTAAAAGTCTCTTCTCCACCAATTGGCAATTGCAAAGGAACAGCTGTGCTCCCTAACATATCCTTCACTTGCTTACAAACCTTTAAGAAGTTAGCACCTTGACGGTCCATTTTATTTACAAAACCAAGTCTTGCAACATTATAGTTATCCGCTAATCTCCAGTTTGTTTCAGATTGCGGCTCTACACCATCAACTGCTGAAAACAAGAAAACCAATCCATCCAATACTCTTAATGAACGATTTACCTCAACCGTAAAGTCAACGTGTCCCGGAGTATCGATAATGTTAATGTGATATTCTTGATCTTTATATTTCCAAAATACAGTAGTTGCAGCAGACGTAATTGTAATACCTCTTTCTTGCTCTTGCTCCATCCAGTCCATTGTAGCTGCTCCATCGTGAACCTCTCCAATTTTATGACTTACACCTGCGTAATATAAAACTCGCTCAGTGGTAGTCGTCTTTCCTGCATCAATATGAGCAGCAATACCAATATTTCTAGTAAGTGTTAAATCTCTTTTAGCCATTGCTATAATTTCTTTCTGATATTAAAATCTAAAATGAGAGAATGCTTTGTTTGCTTCCGCCATTCTGTGCGTATCTTCTTTTTTCTTGTGAGCAGCACCCTCTTCCTTAGCAGCAGCCATTACTTCATTTGCTAATTTCTGAGCCATCGTCTTCTCATTTCTTTTCTTAGAATAAAGAATCAACCACTTCATACCCATTGACGTTTTTCTATCGTCACGAATAGGTTGTGGAATTTGAAAGGTTGCCCCTCCAACTCTTCTACTTCTAACCTCAACTGCTGGAGTCACATTTGTCAATGCTTTCTTCCACGTTTCTAGTCCACCTTCTTCTACCTTCTCATCTACAATCGCCATAGCGTCATAGAAAATACTGTAGGCGATGCTCTTCTTTCCATGAAGCATCAAATTGTTTACAAACCTTGTAACTAACTGACTCTGAAATTTAGGGTCTGGAAGTAGAGGTCTCTTTTTCGCTCTCGCTTTTCTCATTTTTTCCTACTTAAATGATGGTTATTATTATAATTTATTTCTTCGGTTTTTTAGCACCATACTTTGATCTTCTTTGAGTTCTACCTGCAACACCTGCAGTATCTAGAGCTCCTCTTACGATGTGATACCTCACACCTGGTAAATCTTTAACTCTTCCACCTCTTACTAACACGATAGAGTGCTCTTGTAAGTTATGACCTTCACCAGGAATGTAGGCATTCACCTCTTTCTGATTGGTCAATCTTACCCTTGCAACTTTTCTCATTGCAGAGTTTGGTTTCTTAGGAGTAGTAGTGTAAACTCTAACACACACACCACGTCTTTGGGGACATGAGTCTAGTGCAGCAGATTTACTCTTCTTCTCTAGTTTAATTCTACCTTTTCTTACTAATTGTTGTATAGTTGGCATAAGCTTTTAAATATGTCAATGTAATATTTGCCCCAAATTTTGGGGACGCAAATGTAATAGTTTATTTTCTAAAATCAACCGCCGAAATCTTTTTTTTTAAAGCAATTGTTGATAAATCTTTAAATCGAGGCTGAGAGCGGAATAGAGAATATAATCTAGGGGGACAAAAATCGGCAAATTGTTTAAAAAATTGACGAAATCAAAATCACCTTCAACTTTTTTTGAGAATGTGTAAAACTTAACTTGTCTGTTCGGTTTTTTTAGTGAGAGTTGGAAAGCTACTTCATTACCTTTGCCACATGGATTATTTAGACGGACTAAACCCTTCGCAGAAAGAAGCAGTATTAAACACCAATGGCCCTTCCATGGTAATTGCCGGAGCAGGTTCAGGCAAAACAAGGCTATTGACAGTGAAGATTGCACATTTAATGAAAAATGGCGTAGATCCTTTTAACATACTCTCGCTAACATTTACCAACAAGGCGGCTCGAGAAATGAAAGAGCGAATTGGGAAAATCGTTGGTGAAGGAGAAGCTAAAAATATATGGATGGGTACGTTTCACTCCGTTTTTGCTAGAATCCTTAGAACAGAGTCTGAAAAATTACACTACCCTTCAAACTTTACGATCTACGATACAGCTGACTCAAAGAGTCTACTAAAAGGTATAATGAAAGATATTGGAGTGGATGACAAGGTATATAAGGTAGGTTTGGTGTTGAATAGAATTTCTTCTGCAAAAAACAACCTGCTTAATGCAAACGCCTACCTAAACAATACCAACATTCAGGCGGAAGACCGACAAATGGCAAAACCAAAAATTGGAGAAATATATAAAGAATACGAGCGGAGATGCTTCAAAGCCGCCGCTATGGACTTTGATGATTTATTGTTTAAGACCAATATCCTACTAAAAGATTTCCCGGAAGTGCTAAATAAGTATCAGCACCGCTTCAAATACATTTTAGTAGATGAGTATCAAGATACGAACTTCTCTCAATATGTAATTGTAAAAAAACTTGCAGCCCTCAATGAAAATGTTTGTGTGGTTGGAGATGATGCCCAAAGTATTTATGCTTTCCGTGGCGCTAACATCCAAAACATCTTAAACTTTCAAAAGGATTATCCAGATTCGAAGACGTTTAAGTTGGAGCAAAATTATCGTTCTACCAAAAACATAGTCAACGCTGCGAACCATATTATAGAGAATAACAAGGACCAACTCGACAAAACGGTTTGGACCGACAATGAGGAAGGGCAGCGAATTAAAGTAAGCAGAACATTAACAGATAATGAAGAAGGCAATTTAGTGGCGAATAGCATTATTGAGTTAAAGCACAACAATCAAGCACAAAATTCAGCCTTTGCTATTTTGTACCGCACCAATGCACAGTCTAGGGCCATGGAGGAGTCGCTTCGAAAAAAGGATGTCCCCTATCGGATTTATGGTGGAACGTCTTTTTACCAACGAAAGGAGATTAAGGATTTACTCTGCTATTGCAGACTTGCCATAAATCCTGACGATGATGAAGCCTTGAAAAGAGTCATAAATTATCCAGCTAGAGGAATTGGCAAAACGACTTTAGATAAGATAATTTTTGCGGCAAACGCAGACGATAAAAGTATTTGGAAAACAATTAGTACATCTGAATTCAATTCTTTCCCAATACAAAGTGGTGCCAAAAACAAAGTAAAAGGCTTTGTAGATATGATTCGCAATTTCAATATTCTTTCCACTAAGAAAAATGCTTTCGAATTAGTCGAAGACATTGCCAAAACCTCTACCCTATTGAATGACTTATTCACGGACAAAACGCCGGAAGGAATTGCCCGATACGATAACATTCAAGAACTACTAAATGGTGTTAAAGAATTTGTAGAAGATGATGTAGCCAAAGCGATTGATTTGGATAGTCCACAAATTGAAGAAGGACAGGAAAAATCGTTGGCAGTATTTTTACAAGACATTGCACTACTGACGGATACCGATAAGGATGACAAAAGCGATAACAATAAAGTATCATTAATGACAATTCACGCTGCAAAAGGGTTAGAATTTCCATATGTTTTTATTGTTGGATTGGAAGAAAACCTATTCCCTTCGCAGATGTCACTTTCCTCAAGACCCGATTTAGAAGAAGAAAGACGACTATTTTATGTAGCTTTGACACGTGCTGAGAAGGAAGTACGACTATCGTATTCAGCTAGTAGGTATCGATGGGGGAACTTAATATACTGTGAACCAAGTCGTTTTATTGAGGAAATTGACGAAAAATTCTTAGAATATGACACTCCTCAAGAAAAGCCTCAAAGCTCATTTGACGACGAAAGAGGCGACTTTTTTGGATCTCAGCCAACAAATTATAGAAGTACATTAAAAAAAGGTATGTCCAAAGTCACAAAAAAAAGTCCAAAAACTCCGGAACCAAAAATTATTCCTCCGCATAAAAAGATGGTAAGTATTGATGCAACAAAAAGAGCTGTTGATCCTTCATTTGCTGCTTCTGCGAGTAAGGTGGAAGTTGGTTTAAGAGTAGAGCACTTGCGTTTTGGAAAAGGTGAGGTTACAGAAGTTGAGGGAACAGAACCGAATCGTAAAGCGACTATTAAATTTGATGCTGTTGGCGAAAAGCAACTTCTATTGAAGTTTGCTAAGCTTAGAATTTTAAAAGCGTAGGATTACCTCAATCTTTACCATCGCCGCCTACAATAGTATAACAGACAACACATTACAAAAAAATGAATTACAATACAAGCCGTTCTAAAATGATTATTCCTGAATACGGAAGACACATTCAGCAATTGATTGATCATGCAACAGAACTAGAAGATAAAGAAGAGCGCAATAAAATGGTACTGGCCATTGTGGACGTTATGGGCCAGTTAAACCCTCATTTGAGAGATGTAGCTGACTTTACGCACAAACTTTGGGATCATGTTCAAATTATGTCTGATTTTAAATTAGATGTAGATTCGCCTTACCCTACACCTTCTCCAGAGCAATTTATGGAAAAACCCAACCCAATGGGATACCCGGAAGGGAAAATAAGGTTCAAACACTATGGATTAGGTACTGAAAAATTAATCAACAAGGCTGTTGAAATGGAAGACGGCGAAGAAAAAGATGCCTTAATCGAGTCCATTGCCAATTTAATGAAGAAGCATTATTTGGCTTGGGGCAGAAGTTCCGTTGATGACGCACAAATTATTTCTGATATCAAGAGAATATCAAGAGGTAAATTAGAAATGAAAGAAGACTTAGAATTAATGGCAACTAAAGACATTAGTCCAAGAAATACCGCGATGAGCTCTAACAATACCAAGGGTAGAAAAAAACAGGGCGCAAAACGAAAAAATTACAAAGCAAAAAAGAAATATTAAAGCAATTATAAAGGGGACCTTGAAAAAGTTCCACTTATGATAATTCCATTGTTGATAAAACAAAAACTTGTTGTCTGCAAGTGTTTCGAATTAAACAGAATTTAGTTTGATGGGAACATTTAAAATAACCGGTGGCAAAAAATTAAAAGGCGACCTGACTCCTCAAGGAGCAAAGAACGAAGCACTTCAAATTTTGTGTGCTGTATTACTCACCCCCGAAAAGGTAACCATTGCAAATATTCCAGATATTATTGACGTTAATAAGTTAATTGACTTGTTAAGAGATTTGGGTGTTAAGGTTGAAGAAGTACCGAATTCAACAACTGCTGCAGGTTGTAAAACCTTTACTTTCCAAGCTGACGACATTGACATTGAATACTTAAACACACAAGAGTTTAAAAAGAAGGGTTCGGGACTAAGAGGATCGGTTATGATTTTAGGACCACTGCTTTCCAGATTTGGTAAAGGATACATTCCGAGACCGGGGGGAGATAAAATCGGTCGAAGAAGGTTAGATACTCACTTTATTGGCTTTCAGAAGCTAGGTGCTAGATTTATTTACAACAAGGAGAATAAGTTTTATAAAGTTGAAGCGAAGGATTTAAAAGGTTGTTACATGCTTTTAGACGAAGCTTCAGTAACCGGAACTGCGAACATTATTATGGCAGCAGTTTTAGCAAAAGGAACAACGACTATTTATTACGCAGCTTGTGAGCCATACTTACAACAGCTTTGTAAAATGTTGAACAGAATGGGCGCTAAAATAAGCGGCATTGGTTCAAACCTGGTTACCATAGAAGGAGTTGAATCTTTAGTAGGGTGCGATCATCGTATACTTCCTGACATGATTGAGATTGGTAGTTTTATTGGTCTAGCTGCAATGACAGGTTCGGAAATTACCATTAAGGATGTGTCGTACCCAGACTTAGGAATTATACCTGATACCTTTAGAAAGCTAGGCATCAAGATTGAGCTAAAGGGGGACGATTTGTATATCCCTGCCCAAGAAGGTTATGAGATTGAAACCTTTATTGATGGCTCTATTATGACTATTTCAGATGCGCCTTGGCCCGGTTTTACTCCAGATTTATTAAGTATTGTTCTAGTTGTCGCTACGCAAGCAAAAGGCTCTGTGTTGATTCACCAAAAAATGTTTGAAAGCAGGTTGTTTTTCACTGACAAGTTGATTGACATGGGGGCTCAGATTATTTTGTGCGATCCGCACAGAGCTACTGTTATTGGTTTGAACAATCAAAATAAACTCCGTGGAATTCAAATGACCTCACCTGACATTCGAGCTGGGGTATCTCTTTTAATTGCAGCAATGTCAGCAAAAGGAAAAAGTACCATTCATAACATAGAGCAAATTGACAGAGGTTACGGTAAAATTGATGAGCGTTTAAATGCTTTAGGAGCAGAAATTAAGCGAACCAACGGCAACTAACAAAGTTGTTCCAACTTATTTTAACAATTTTTGAATACTCTATTCTTACTTTACTTGTAATTTTAATTCTTGGCATTGTTTGTGCCTACATCTGAAAAAAATTATTTTATGAAATTGAATAAATATGCAGGAGTTTTTGTAATTGCTTTATCAATATTTCTACTGGCTTTTACGAACTCCAATACTCCGAAAGAAACAGTTGTTATCAATGGTGACCAAGTAACTGTTGGCTTAAATATTGGCAATAAAGCACCTGAAATTAAACTAAACGACCCGAATGGCAAACCGATAGCTTTATCTGACCTGAAGGGTAAAATGGTTTTAATAGACTTTTGGGCAGCTTGGTGTGGACCATGTAGAAGAGAGAATCCGAATGTAGTAGCTACTTACAATAAGTTCAAAGACGCTAAGTTTGAAAATGGAAAAGGTTTTACCGTCTATAGCGTATCATTGGATAAGGACCCTAAGCGTTGGCAAAATGCAATCATGCAAGATAAATTAAGTTGGTCAAACCACGTTAGCGATTTTAAAGTTTGGGATACAGCTCCAAGAGCTGATTACCGATTCTCAGGAATCCCATTCGCTGTGCTTATTGATGGAAACGGCATTATCGTTGGTAAAGGAGGCAGTGTTAGAGGACCGAACTTAGGGATGCTACTAACGAACCTAATGAAAAAGTAGACTCTGCTTTATAAGGTATGTAAAACGCCTAGAATTTTATTCTAGGCGTTTTTTAGTTCAACTAAATTCTAAAGCCATAAAGCTAAGGTTGCAGATCATCATAAGTTTCAAAAAAATCAAACAATCTTGGAAGAATTAAATTCTGTCAATATGGCAATCCTTATTCTTGGCAAAGCATTTGAAAAGGAGATTGAGACATTAAAAATTTCAAAATGAAAGACGAAAAAAGTTCAGTAGAAAATCACGAAGAACCATTGGAGGATGCAGTAGAAAATGAAGAGACTGCAGAACAAGAAGATTCCAATCCAGTGGAAGAACTAAGCGAAATCGAGAAGAAAGATATTGAAATTCAAGAGTTAAAAGACAAACACCTGCGTTTATATTCGGAGTTTGATAACTTTAGACGAAGAACTCAAAAGGAAAAATTAGAGTTGTACAAAACAGCTGGAGAAGATATTTTTAAGGCACTTCTGCCTGTGATGGATGATTTTGAACGTGCCAAAAAGTCAATGGAAGAAAGTAATGACTATGACAGTTTGAAAGTAGGAGTTGATTTAATTTACAGCAAGTTTTTACACCTATTCAAGTCAAACGACGTGGAACCAATGACCGATGTTGTAGGCAGTACTTTTGATAGTGAAATTCATGAAGCAATTACTCAAGTTCCTGCGCCTAGCGAAGATTTAAAAGGAAAAGTAGTTGATGTAGTAGAGCAAGGCTACACGTTAAAAGACAAGGTAATTCGCTTTGCAAAAGTAGTTGTAGGACAATAAAACCCACTCATGGCTAAAAGAGATTATTACGAAGTATTAGGAATAGATAAAGGTGCAACGACTCAAGAAGTAAAAAAAGCATATCGAAAGCTCGCATTAAAATATCATCCCGACAAAAATCCTGACGACAAGGAAGCGGAAGATAAATTTAAGGAAGCGGCAGAAGCTTATGAGGTCTTAAGCAACGAAGAGAAGAAAGCAAAATATGACCGTTTCGGCCATGCTGGCATGGGCGGCGGCTTTGGCGGCGGCGGAGGAATGAATATGGACGACATATTCTCTCAGTTTGGCGATATTTTCGGCGGTGGCGGAGGCGGCGGATTCAGCGGTTTTGGCGGTTTTGGTGGCGGAGGTCGCGGCGGCCGAAGAGTTAATCGAGGAAGCAACATTCGTGTGAAAGTGAAAATGACTTTAGCTGATGTGGTTAATGGAGTAGAGAAAAAGATTAAGGTTAAAAAGTTTGTAAGCTGCAAACCTTGTTCAGGCTCGGGAGCTGAAGGTGGATCCGGAGGTTTTACAACTTGCGACACTTGTAAAGGTGCAGGGCAAGTAAATAGAGTTACCAATACCTTTTTAGGACAAATGCAAACCGCATCGACTTGTCCTAGTTGTGGTGGAGATGGTAAAATAATTACCAATAAGTGTAATTCTTGTCACGGAGATGGCATTGTAAAAGACGATGATACCATTGAATTAAAAATTCCTGCTGGGGTTGAAGATGGCATGCAACTTTCTGTTTCTGGAAAAGGGAACATGGGTGCCCGCAATGGAGTTGCAGGAGACCTAATTGTTGCCATTGAAGAAGAGGAACACGAAGTGCTGAAAAGAGATGGAAACAACATCTTGTATGACTTATACATTCCATTTCCTGACGCAATTTTAGGAACAGATGTAACCGTTCCAACCGTAAATGGAAAGGCCAAAATTAAAATTGAACCGGGCACTCAAGGTGGCAAAGTCTTGCGATTAAGAAACAAGGGTATTCCTGAAGTAAATGGATATAGGACCGGTGACCAAATGGTAAATGTTAATGTTTGGACACCGCAGACGCTTTCTAAAGAAGAAAAGAAAATGGTTGAAAAAATGAAAGATTCAGAAAACTTCATTCCAAATCCAACCGACCAAGACAAGGGGTTCTTTGAACGGATGAAAGATTATTTTAGATAACAAAAAAATCCCGCTTTTAGCGGGATTTTTTATTTCATCATCTTGGTGACAACATCTGCTACAGCAGGACACAATCGAGTATTCTTTGCTGTAATGTCTAAAATTTGATGCATTCGTTTGCGGTTGGTGTGCGGAAATTCTCTGCATGCCTTCGGTCGAGAGTCGTATGCCATGCATTTATTGTCTTCCAATAAAAATGGACAAGGAGAAGATTTTAATACCTGATCCCCATCTTCATCAGTCTTCAAATATTCGTCATAAAAAGTTGCAGGTTTCATTTTGAAATGAGCTGCCATACGCTCTACATCTTTATCGTAAAAAATAGGAGATGTTGTTTTGCAGCAATTGGCACAATCCAAACAATCGATACTTTGAAAAGCCTCATCGTGTAATTCATGAAAGGTATCGTCTAAATTTTTAGGTGGGCGTTTTCCAAGTTTACTCAGATATTTGTTTATCTCCTTTCTATTCGACTTGGCTTGCTCTATTTTTTCTTTTAATTCGGGTTTCATTCTTGAATGTTGAATGTTGAATGTTGAATGTTGAATGTTGAATGTTGAATGTTGAATGTTGAATGTTGAATGTTGAATAAATTTATATATAATTAATATACATATAGTTAGTTAACTATAAATATTTTCCACTCTAATTCTTATTTATCTTTCCATGCTCTGCACATTTCGCGCTTCCCTCCTTCTGGTCCTTTTAACTTCTCCACTCTAAAGCCTACTGCTTGCAGCCTACGCCTGATTACTCCTTTCACACAATATGTTACTAAAATACCTTCTGGCTTCAGCACATCAAACATTTTTTGAAATATTTCTTCCGTCCACATCTCTTCCTGTTTTTCAGGTGCGAAAGCATCAAAATAAACAACATCAAAAAATGCTGCACGCAGTTCCAATTCGCTCAGCTTTGAATGAAACTTGGAAAGCTTAAAATTATCTTGAAGCAGATTCTCAATTTCCCAGGGAACAGTATGAATCCTTAAAAAAAGTCCTTGATCCATTCCCAGTAAACTTGAAAAATTAATTAACCCCAGCTCCTCTTCTTTAATTGGAAATGCTTCTACAGTATGATAATGGACCTTTAGCTGGTGTTCGTCTGCTGCCTTGATTGTGGTCATTACGTTCAACCCTGTTCCCATCCCAACTTCAAAGACAGAAATTTCTTCTTGACTTGACTTTGGTAACAATCCATTTTTAATAAAAATGTGGTTAGACTCTGCTATCGCTCCATGCTTCGAGTGATAATGCTCGTCCATTTCTTCCAAATAAATGGAAGTAGAACCATCTGCTGTTTCAATAAATTTTCGCTTCACTGGTGATTAAATTTTGTGTCACAAAAATACCTTTTCAAACTGTCGTTCGACTTACCTTTTATCTGGAAGTTGAACCTTAATTTTGACAAAAAATAGTTTATGCAAACACCAACCGATTCAATTATTACAAAAGAAGTACTCGATTCAGCAATGAGCTACGATAGCTATATGAATTTATTGAATGAGCTAATGAGTCAAGGAAAAACGACTGGAAACGACCAAAGCGAGGCAATGGTTGGATACGGGAAAATGAACGTGCAACGCATGAAACGTTTGAACAAAACGATTCAACTGAAGCCAGAACTTGAACAAGCTTTAAATGAATTGACTCGAAAAATTACCTTTCTAGTCATAACCGAAGGTTGGTGTGGCGATGCCGCCCAAAACGTACCTGTATTCAATAAACTGTTGGAGCACACCGATAAAATAGAACTCAAACTTATTTTACGCGATGAAAATCTTGAGGTAATAGATGCTTTTTTAACCAATGGTGGGCGTTCTATTCCTAAACTTATTGCCTTGGATACTGCAACTTTAGAAGTAATTGGAACTTGGGGTCCTAGACCAGAAGCCGCGCAGTTTATGGTAACAGAATTCAGAAAAATTGAAAATGGAGAATACAGCGAGTTTGTAAAAGAAGTACAATTATGGTATGCAAGGGACAAAACGCTCTCCATGCAAAACGAAATAATCGATTTATTTAAAGCCTGGAATAAGTAAGGCAATATTTCAAGCTTTCATCGTTTGTAGGCATATATTTGCACCTATGAAAATTGGACGTTTTCTTCTATTGATTCTTATCGTGAGTGTTGTTTTCTCTTGCAGAAAAGACAATGATTTTATAAAAGATAATAGTGCAAAACTGGAGTTCTCAACTGATTCCATCTCATTTGACACAGTTTTTACCACCATTGGCTCCGAAACAAAGAACTTTAGAATATACAACCCTCACAACCAACCTATTAAAATTAGTTCGATTCGACTAAATGGAGGTACAAACTCCAACTTTCGAATAAACATAGACGGGTTGTCTGGCAATAATTTCCAAAATCTTGAAATTCCTGCAGAAGACAGTTTGTTTGCATTTATAGAGGTTACCGTTGACCCTAATAACACCTTCAATCCATTTGTTATAGAGGACTTTATTGAGTTTAATACCAATGGTAATCAACAAAAAATTATTTTAACAGCTTGGGGCCAAAATGCAATTTACTACACCCCTACTTCCTTCAACAGAGGTCTTCCAGACTTTACTTGTTTAACAGGCCCGTGCAGCGATTTGGTGCCACCTGTTGACGTAACTTGGACAGATAGCTTACCCATTGTCGTTTACGGTTTCATAGCCATTGATACGCTAGATAAATTGACCATAGAGGAAGGCACCAAAGTTCACTTTCACAATGGCGGTGGAATGTGGGTATACCGAGGAGGAGAACTAGATGTGAATGGCACAAAAGAAAAACCAGTTATTTTTAGAGGCGATCGATTGGAGCCTGGATTTGATGACGTTCCAGGTCAATGGGATCGAATTTGGATCAATGAGGGAGCTATCAATGATATTAACTACGCCGTCGTTCAAAATGCATTTGTCGGAATTCAAGCTGAAGCATTATTTTTAAATGGGAATCCCACTCAACTCGGAAACCTGAATTTAAGAAACACCATCATTAAAAACTGCTCAGGAATCGGTTTGCTTACTGCTTACTTTAATGTACTCGCTGAGAATACAGTTATTTCAGACTGCAGAGAATACAATGCTGTAATACAATCGTTGGGAAACTGGAGGTTCGACCATTGTACTTTTGCCAATTATGCAGGAGGAGGCGGAAGAGAAACACCAGCTGTTTTTATTAAAAACAATTATACCGCAGGTGCTACTATTTTTGTCGACACTCCAAATGTGGCAATTAGAAACTCCATTGTATACGGTTCAATAGAGTCAGAATTTAACATTGAGGTCATTAACAATGGCAGCACGAACGTTAACGTTGTGAACTCTATTTTAAAAACCGATGAAAATACATCTGATGCCAACAGGTATTTGAATATCTTAAAAAACCCACCGAACGAAATTTTTAACGACGCCGGTGATGGAGATTTTGAGTTGTACGACAATTCAAGAGCTCGGGATATCGGAAATGTAACCATTGGGAATAGTATTCCACTAGACCTGAACGGAAATTCCCGTCCTTCAAGTGATGGCCTTCCTGATGCAGGAGCTTACGAATTTCAGTAATTCCTTAATTCAACAGAAATTCAACAGTATCAACTCCATCGGCGTAATCCCACAGTTCCGGAGATTGAGCTTTCCCAAAAGGCACCTTTTGCGGCAAGGCGGCATTAGAAACTACGCACTGTAACTCGTCTTTTCGATTTTCTATAATGGACTTTACTTGCTCAATCGTATCATAAAATTCGTAAAACAATACGCCTACCGGAGAGTGAATCCCTTCATCCTCTTTCATCAATAGAAAGCCATTTTCTATCAATTCAATTTTATTTAGCAAGTAAACCGCTTTATTGTAATCGTAGTTATTTGCATACTTATTGTGATTTGCTATTTCTTGGTAATGAAAGAGCGCCTTAAATACCTGATCTAAGTCGTAGCCTTTTGGAAGGTATAGTTTTGTAACATTTCTACAACCCAATCCAAAGTGTCTAAAAATATCATGACTCAATCCATTTAGCTCCTCTTCACTTTCATCGCCATTTAAAACAGCAATAGAAGTTCTATTTTTCCGAATAATTCGTTTTTTGTCTTTAAAGTAGTAGTCAAAGTACCGCGCAGAATTATCACTTCCAGTTGCTATTAAGCTATCAACGTCTTTCAATTGTTCTACAATTTTAATCTGCTCAGGGTTTGGGATCATTTTTTGAAGAGCCGTTAAAACAAGCATCATTAAACTTCTGTCTTTTGACGAAACTTTTGCGTGTAGAACGTTTCCGCTGATTAACACGGATAAAGCGTCGTGTAAGCCAACCAATGGGAGATTACCGGCCATAATTACTCCTACCTTTGAATTCTCATTAGCTTCTAAATCATAAGTCGATAACCATTTTTCAACTTTTTCATGTTCCAAAGCATTTGCCCAAGCTTCATAAACGGCAAGCACTGAATCTTTTGTAAACCAACCATTCTCACTATGAACGAGGTCAATCAATTCAGCAGCCTTTTTTATCTCGTCTTCAAGCTTCGTATTAGACGGAATGTGACTGTTATCCTTGTAAAAAATAACCGAGTCTTTAAAGAATTCTCCTAACGCAATAAGAGTTGTTTTTTTAGTCGCTGAATTCATGTCTATAATTATACTTAAAACGTTAATTTTGCAAACGAATCTGAACCAATTGAATCAATCATTGGTTTCGATACGAAATTACAAACATAAAATAGACCTCAATGGCAATTATTATAACAGACGAATGTATTAACTGCGGAGCTTGTGAGCCGGAATGTCCAAACAATGCTATTTACGAAGGTGGTGAAGAATGGAGATTTTCTGATGGAACAGGAGTTTCAAATGACTATAAAACAAGAAAAGGAGATGTAATTGGTGCTGACACTGAGAATGAACCTGTGAGCCTTGATTACTACTATATTGTATCAGACAAATGCACCGAGTGCGTAGGATTTCACGACGAACCACAATGTGCTGCCGTTTGTCCTGTTGATTGTTGCGTTGATGATCCGGACGTAAGAGAAACAAAAGAAGAACTATTATCTAAAAAAGAAGCGCTGCACATTTAGTAAGCCTCTTTCATACGATTTCGGTGCAATTGTTGTTTTATATCCGTTAACATTCTAACTTTACGAATATGCGGATTCTGTCAGCCATTGCACTTTTTTTTTGCACTCAGTTTTATTCATCAGCTCAAACAACCGATTCTAAGGAAACGGATTACCAAGACATTGACCAAGACCGGATAGAAAATTTGGCCTATGCAGTGTTGCAAGAATTGCCTAAAATTGAAAAGGATAGTCTCAATGCATTACTTAAAAAAGAGTTAACTCGCAGCTTAACTAAAGAAAGTGCATTCCGCTATTCATTTGATCAAGTGAAAAGTCTCAGCATTTTAACCTCACCAGATTCTGCTTTTAGAATTTTTAATTGGGAAATAGCTTATCTCAATGGCACTAACAGGTACGAATGCTTGCTACTAAAAAAACAAGGAGCTGCGTCCACCTTAGAAACGCTTCAACCACTAGATTCCGTTTTTGTGCGACAAAATTTAGAGAACCAACAACTAGGAAAAGAAAACTGGTTACCGGCCCTATACTATAAAATTATTCCAGTAAAAAGTCGTTTTCAAACCTTTTATACCCTGTTAGCTTGGGATGGTAATGACTTACTAACCAACAAGAAATACATTGACGTCTTGTGGTTTGATAAAAAAGGTGAAACCCATTTTGGTGCCCCCATTTTTAAAGATAACAGAACTGCAAAATCTAGGGTAATTTTTGAATTTGGTGGTCAAAATGCAATGACTTTAAATTTTGAAGAAGAGCTAGAGCGCATTTCTTTTAGCCATTTAGCCCCGCCTAGTTCAAACTTAGAAGGAATTTATGATTACTACGGTGCAGATATTACTTTCGATGCTTATCAATGGAAAGGAAATTACTGGCAATTGATTAATGAGGTTATTCCTGCATGGGCAGATCCAAAAGGAAGAACTGAAACGAGCGTTTCAAAAAAGAAATTCGAAAAGGAAGACGTTGCAAATCCCAATACTGCTGCAAAAATTCTAAAGGAATCAGAAAAGAGGAAGAGGATAGCCGATGATAAATTAAAGGAAGAAGCTGAACAACTTAAAGCAGCTCCTCAATAATTCTTTCGATAGAATACCCCTCTGCCTCAGCCTTATAATTTCTAACTATTCTGTGGCGAAGTATTGGCTCTGCAACAGCCTTAACATCTTCAATGTCCGGAGAATATTTACCATTAATTGCTGCATGGCACTTTGCTCCTACAACCAAAAATTGAGAAGCTCTTGGTCCCGCTCCCCAACTTAAAAAATCGTTCACCATTTGCGAAGAATTAGCTGTATTTGGCCTTGTGCTAGCAGCTAATTTAACAGCATATTCCAACACATTGTCAGGAACAGGTATTTTGCGAATCAATTGTTGGAAAAACATAATTTCTTCACCATTCATCACATTATTTACAGAAGCTGTTAAGTTGGTTGTGGTAGACTTTACGATATTTACCTCATCCTCTAAGTTCGGATAGTCCAACCAAATGTTAAACATAAACCGGTCTAACTGTGCTTCAGGTAGAGGGTAGGTTCCTTCTTGCTCAATTGGGTTTTGAGTTGCCAACACAAAAAATGGCTGTGGTAAATCATAGGTTTTACCTGCAGTGGTTATTTTTTTCTCTTGCATGGCTTCTAATAAAGCCGATTGTGTTTTTGGTGGTGTTCTGTTAATCTCATCTGCTAAAATCAAATTAGAAAAAAGTGGTCCAGGTATGAATTTAAAACTTCTTGATTCATCTAAAATCTCTGATCCAATAATATCCGAGGGCATTAAATCAGGAGTAAACTGAATTCGATTAAAACTTAACCCTAACGCTTCTGAAACGGTATTCACAAGTAATGTTTTTGCCAACCCCGGCACTCCAACAAGCAAACAGTGGCCATTGCTAAAAATTGAAATCAATAAATTTTTAACTACGTCCTTTTGTCCTACAATTACTTTACCAATTTCTTGATTCAACTCATTGTATTTCTGAACTAAAGCGTCAACCGCTTCTGCATCTGAAGAATATTGTTTCATATTATTTTGCGCTATTTTCAATCCAAGCTTGCTGAAATTCACAGGCAGAGCAATATTCCATGTTTAACCTCATATAGGTCTTTGAAATGTTGTTCTTAATCCAATATTGCAAAGCTTGCTGTTCTTTTTCAGCTAATGCTGCTGCTTTTATTTTCTGATAATCTTTTTCTAGACTCGCTCGATGTGGTTCTGTTCGCTTGATCATTTTAACTATTCTATAACCTGGCTTAGACCTTGGATCACTAATAATTACAGGTTTAGAAATATCTCCTACTTCCATTTCATCAATAACAAAAAACAGGGCGGGATCAATTTCATCCATCGGTGTCATTGAACTGCTCGTTTGTGGGTTTGCCATAACACCACCGTTATTTTTGGTATTCTCATCTTCCGAATACTTCTTAGCGGCTTCTTGAAAACTTATTTTATTACTGTCAATTAAACTGGCGATGCTATCTAATGTTCGCTCTGCTTTCTCAAATGAGGCTTTATCTTGTTTTGGTTTTAGTAGAATGTGACGCACGTTCACTTTATTACCTCTACGTTCAATTAACTGAATGATGTGAAAGCCATACCGGGTTTCGATAATTGGAGAAACATTCCCCGTTTTTAATTTAAATGAGGCCGCTCCAAACTCAGGTTCAACCTCTCCCTTTCCTACAAAGCCTATATCTCCACCTTTAAGAGCAGAACCTTGATCCTCTGAGTACAATAAAGCTAGGGTAGAAAATTTCTCACCTTCGTTAACTCGTTTTCGATATTCATTTAACTTGTCCTTTACTGCCTTAATGGAGGACACAGGAGTTTTTGCATAAATAGCAATCTGAGCCAACTCTACTTCTGAATTGATCAATGGCAAACTGTCTTCCGGTATCTTCTCAAAGTATTGACGGACATCATCCGGCGTAACCGAAACTCCTGAAGTAATCTCACCTTGCATTCGCTGTATGGTCATTTGCTCACGAATGGGATCTCTGAACTCCTTTTTAATTTGTGCTAGTGGTTTTTTATAGTATGCCTCCATTGCCTCTTGCGAACCAATCTGTGCCATGTAATACCTTATTCTTCTGTCTAATTCACCTTCAATTTGCGCTTCATCCACCACCACACTGTCTAACTCAGCTTGGTTCACCAACATTTTAGAGTACAGTATATCTTCAAAGATTTGGCATTTTGTATTATCATCCACTGTCGCACCTTGCTTCAAATATGCCACGTATTTATTCTCTAATTCTGACTTTGTAGCAATCTGATCTCCCACAACGGCTATTACCTCGTCTAAAATCGTACCTCGCTGAGCAGACGTAAATAAAGATAGCGCGAACAAAACACAAAAACTTAAATAGGCTTTATTCATATACTTCATACTCTTTTTTTAAGGTTGCTGACTCAACTATTTCTTGCTTCACTTTGGCAATCAACTCAATCTTTCGTTTGTTGAGAATAATACTTTTCAACTCATCTTTAACCCACGAGAAAGGCGCTGTCTGTCCTTTAAAACGAATTACATAAGAGTTGATATACATTGTTCTTAAACTATCCTGAATCAAATTATTACCTGTCGTAAGATTAAGATTTTTATCTGCTGGTAGTTTACCAATTTCCTTAATTTTTGCTAAAGGAATCCATTCCAGCGTATCCAAGTGGCAAGCAATTGCAAACTGCGAACAGAACTCTATTAAATCTGCTTTGTAGTAGGCCACGTCTTGAGACATCCATTGCTCTAAAGAGTCTTTACCAGGAGCGGTGTTAAGAGTTGCAACAAAAATACTTTGAGTTACATCTTCCCGCAATTTGAAATTCTCCGCATTCGACTTGTAATACTTCTTTAATTCTTTAACACTTACCAGTGTATCCAACTTTTGATTCACAAGTTGATTCTCAAAGGTGTAGATTAACAAGGAATTTCTATAATTCTCTAATTGCTTTTCAAAGCTTGCAGATTTTTCAGTAAGGTTATCCAACACTTTCTGAATCAGGAGCTTTTCCTTAACCCAATTGTCAATATATAGGCTTCGTTGTGCTATTGAATCCACTTGACTTCCATCACTCGTAAAGCTGGGAATATCTGATTCAAAAAGAAATTGATCACCTACCCTAGCTACTTTTTCCCTGTCGTCTTCCTTGGTGAATAAACTACACGAGCTTAAGCCCATAGAAACTAAAACAAGAAGAGCGTGTGTAAGCTTCAAATCTATTAATTTAACTCCGTTTTAAGTTCCTTCAGAATTTTCTTATCCACCTCAAACTTATTCTTAGATCTTAAGGACTCAATCCATTCTTTCTCCAAAAAGTTCTGATAGTCAGACGTGATTAATCCTCGAGAATCGTCTAACGTTTTATACGTTGGTTCAATCACTTCTTCAATCTGAACAAAGTGGACTCGACCATTCAAAGAAATATTTTCAGAAATTCCTTTTTCCCATTTCACTTGGTCAACAATCTCATTCTCTCCTTTTAAATACTTTTTAGTTTCGAACCTTAAATTCAATTGTGAAGCTCTGTTGATCTCTTCCATAATTTCTTTTGCATCCTTCCCTTCCTTCAACATTGTCTTCACTGATTCTGCTACTTTTTTATTCAAAGCTGAAAACACCACTGCATCTACTCGCCGATCCCACTTGTAGTTTTCTTTATTTTTAGTGTAAAAATCTTGCAATCCATTCGTATCCTTCACAGCTTTTGACCAAACCAATTCGTCTGTTAAGTTGAACAATAAAATCCCGTCGTGATATTCTTGCATCAAGTATCTAAAATCAGGATACTCTTCATCTAATTTATTGTTTTTATATTCCAATATGCTTGCTCTCTTAAATGCATCATAGCGCGCATTTACCAGCACTCGAGAATCGATTACTTTTTTCGACTTGTTGTTTTCTAGGTAGTTCGCAAAATCTTGTTGACTAACAGATTTATCTCCTATTTTAAGTATTTCTTTTGTCAATCCCTTGGCGGCCTCAGCTGTCCAAGTTCCTTTGAAAAAACTAGAGTCAATAATTTTATAAAAATCATCCCGCTCTTTTAAGTTTTCAGAGAATCCATATTGATTTTTGATTTTATTGATAACCGAAGCCTGACTCAAGTTAGCTCGACTATCTTTTTTAATTTTTTGCATCATTTCAGCTTCCACTGTTTCGAAAGAACCTATTGGGGAATGTTGTATTCGCTTTACAATGTGCCACCCATACGGTGTAGAAAATGGTTCCGAAATATCTCCATCTGCTTTTAGGTCAAATGCAGCTTTTTCAAACTCAGGCACCATTCTTCCTACACCAAACATTGGCAAAATACCACCGTCAGCAGCACTTCTTGTATCATCAGAAAACTGAGCAGCTAAATCGTCGAACTTCTCCCCTTGTTCAATCTTGGCATAAATCTCCTTGATTTTACCTTCTGGGTCATCTGTTTTAGAAAGCTCTTGATCGTTAGAAATTAAGATATGTGCCACTTGAATATTTCCAACCGACGGTCTTTTATCAACTACCTTTAAAACGTGGTAACCAAATTGAGTTCTCACTATGTCAGAAATTTCACCCACTTCAGTGTTGTAGGCTGCAGACTCAAATGGATACACCATGTAAAAAGCAGTAAAGTAACCTAAATTCCCGGCATTCGTTTTTGCTGTAGGGTCATCAGAATACTGTTTCGCCATCAATTCAAAGTCCTGACCATTTTCTAAATTCTTTTTTACCCTAACCGCACGCTTGTATGCTGCAGCAGTATCTTCAGGACTTGCATCTTGGTCCAATTTTATTAAGATGTGTGACGCTTTTACATCGTATTGCAATCTATCGTATGCTTCTTTTTTTAATTCCTCAATAATTCCGTCTGCAGTAAGGTATGGCTGAGCCAATTGCTTTCTATATCCGCTTAATTCGCGAATAAACGCCGGATCCTTATCCATTTCAAGGCTAACAGCTTCCTTTACTTTTAATTTGAAATTAATGTACAAGTCCAAATACTCGTCTACTGTACTTTTGGAAATTATTTCTCCACTGTTATTTTTTTGGTAAACCCTTTTGAACTCAGCTTTGGTAACTTTTTCGTCTCCGAAGTCTATAAAAATAGCATCATCCTTACTTTGGGCTTGAACCGTTGCCCCTGAAAATAAGAAGGCAACAACTATTAAATACTTCAACTTACTCATGTTTCTCAATTTTAAAATTAACGGCTATAATTAGGTGCTTCTCTTGTTATGGTTACATCATGAGGATGACTTTCTCGAATTCCTGCATGCGTTACCTTAATAAAAGTAGCATCGGTTTTTAACTTGTCTATGGTTGCGCAACCGCAATATCCCATCCCTGCTCGTATTCCTCCAATCATTTGATAAATTACTTCACTCAAGGTTCCTTTAAAGGGAACTCTTCCACTAATGCCTTCTGGAACTAATTTTTTAATATCCTCTTCCATGTCCTGAAAGTATCTGTCTTTTGACCCTTTCTGCATGGCTTCCAATGAACCCATTCCTCGGTAGGCTTTAAACTTTCTACCCTCATAAATTATTGTTTCACCGGGTGATTCTTCTACTCCTGCGAATAAAGAACCTGCCATAATTGTGTCTGCTCCTGCAGCAAGCGCCTTAACAATATCGCCTGTAAAACGCAGACCACCATCTGCTATAACAGGAACTCCTGTCCCGCGCAATGCTTCTGCAACCATCATTACCGCTGAAAATTGAGGTACACCGACCCCTGCAATTACTCTTGTTGTGCAAATCGATCCAGGACCAATTCCCACCTTTATACCGTCTGCCCCTGCTTCTGCTAGGGCAACAGCTGCTTCTTTTGTTGCGATGTTTCCAACAATAACTTCTAATTCTTTAAATTGAGACTTTACTCGCTTTAGTGTTTCAATAACTCCGGCAGAATGTCCGTGAGCCGTATCAATAATTACTGCATCGACTCCAACACTAACTAATGCCGAAACTCGCTCCATTACGTCTCCTGTAACGCCAACAGCTGCAGCTACTCTTAATCGTCCAAACTTGTCCTTACAAGCATTTGGCCTTTCCTTTACTTTAATGATATCACGGTAAGTGATTAAACCGATCAGCGTTTTTGTATCATCAACAACTGGAAGTTTTTCGATTTTGTGTGCTTGTAAAATTTGCTCTGCTTCTGTCAGGTCTGTGCCCATTTTAGCAGTTACAATTTTTTTAGAAGTCATTACATTGGCCACAGCTTCTGACAGATTCTTTTGAAATCTTAAATCTCTATTGGTAACAATTCCAATTAGCTTTTTATTTGCATCCACTACCGGAATACCACCAATCTTATTTTCTTTCATCAAATTAAGCGCATCTGAAACTTTAGCTTCAACATGCAGCGTAATAGGATCTAGGATCATTCCACTTTCAGAACGTTTTACCTTTCTCACCTCAGCTGCCTGCTGCTCAATTGTCATGTTTTTGTGCAAAACACCAATTCCTCCTTCACCAGCAATTGCAATTGCAAGTGCAGACTCAGTGACTGTATCCATTGCAGCAGATACAATTGGAGTGTTTAATCGTATTTTTTTTGTAAACTGCGATGATATGTTTACTTCTCTTGGCATAATCTCAGAATAAGCCGGAACTAACAATACATCATCGTAAGTAAGGCCTTCAGGTAGAAAACGGCTTTCAGAACTTTTACTCATAGTGGCGTTTTTTTAAGCTGACAAAAATAATCATTCTGCGCCCGCTTTAGCTGTTAATTTAAACTAAAAATGGGAGCTATTTCTAGCTCCCATTTGATAATCACTTATTGGATGTTGAACTACCTAATCAAGGTAACACTTCCCTTTCTTCGTTTCTCTTCTCCATCACCATCTCGGTAACGAATCATGTACACATAAGAGCCTGTCGCAGCATCCTCTCCGTCAACTGTTCCGTCCCATCCTTTGTTGATGTCGTTCGTCAGGTAAACCTGCTCACCCCATCTGTTGTAAATGGTCATCTCAAACTGATCGAACTGGAAGAACTGTCCTTTTGGTCCAAATGTATTGTTAATTCCGTCCGGTGCAAATGCATTCGGAACATACATCAATGGATCTTGCAAAGCTTCAGCAATGTTCGAATTTGATACTTGCGGAGTTAAGTCATTCGGGTAACCGTTCACTGCACTTGGCAAGATTGGCCCTTGAACTGCTTCTACTCTGTAGTAAAATTTTCCCGTTGACGTTACATCATCAGCAATCTCATCTACAAACACATTGTAATCATACGCACTGTTTGGCATTACTTGTTTGTAAACTGTTGTTGAGTAGGTTCTACTAGTCGTTTTATAAACGTTGTAATACGCAACCGTACTATCCCAATCTACATATCGGTTCCACTTCAAGGTGTTGGTTAAGCCTTCATCATCAGACTCCACTACCAAGTGAATGGTTCGACCGAAATTTGACGTACTGGTTAGAATGTCACAGTCGTTTTGAGATACTACTTGGTAGTAATAATCCTCTGCATTCACATCAGCTGTCTCATCAATAAAGGTAAATCGATCATCCGTTCCCAACCCACGTGCATCAATGTATGCCTGTGGCAACAATTCATTTCGGTTAGTTCCTCTAAATACCGTGTACCCTTTTACCGGAGTTAACACATCTCTAAAGTATTTAACTTCTACTTGTTCGTTTGGCAACACCGTTGCATTGGTTAAGTAGTAATACAATGGCGTATCTTCATACACCGAGTATGCTGAATCTACATTAGAGAATGGCGTTACGTAACCAGGAACTGTTGGATCTAACGATTTAGCTTGAACTTGATAATAATACGTCAAACCTCCATCAGTAATCAAATGGTCAAAAGTTGAATCCGTTGTTGTAGAATTCGGAATCTCTCTCCATGGCGAACCATTGTCATCACTGTACCACACTGAATATTCAACATCAAAGTCAGGGTTTAAGCCAACATACTGTGTCCAAGAAACCGTGTTTACTGAATCACAAACCTTCCACTCCACATCAACATCCATTGATTTATGGTAAACCGGTGGAACTTTTGTAACGTTATTACACTTGTCCTTCGCGATTGAACCAACCATTCTAACTGTATCCGTAGCATCTAAAATAGCTTGTGGAAAAGCTACGGATCTAAATGGTGCATTGTTGTCAATCCATACAGCATCGCCTGTTAAGTCAACATTGTTTGGTTGACCAGAATTAACTCCAATAATGGTGTTAAAGTTCAAACTGTCTACTCCTAATCCATTTCCTAACCAATGAGCTACAAGCGACTTTGATACTCTATCGAAAGTTAACATCGCTAAGTGCTCAGGCTCTGGTGGAACCGTATCTAAATGAACTGTATCAGCAACGTTAGACTGCACTTGACAAGTAAAACCAACTGCTTGGTACAAGTCATCTGTATAGTTTAGTCGGTAACGAACAGGCAATACACAGTCATCTGTTTGAATTGTTTCAAAATGAACTCCTCCAAATTGAGCTGAACTCGTATTGGCTAACGGATCTGTATTCTCTCCGATGAAAAGATCGAAGAACTTACCTGTTCTACCACCGGCATAATCCGGACCTGCAGGATTCCAAGTTAAGTCAGTTATTACTTGCGGCACTCCTTGTCTTGGTGAAGCCGATAAGAATATAGAGCTGATTTCATTGTAAGTAGAATCTTGCAACCCATCGCAACCTGCTAAACTTGTGATTCTAAAATCATACTGCTCATTTTGAGCGTTGATTCCCGTAATCGTGTAGTTATCATTTCCAATTACTAGAAGTTCATCAGCATCTCCAGGAATTTCATTCCAAGTAGCTGCATTAGCTCTTTTGTACTGAATGTTATAGTTTGCAAAGTTATTGACTCTGTCTATCGCAGGTACCCAAGATAATTGAACCGAGCCATCTGCATTCACAAACGTACAACGTGGAATTGGAGGGCCAACTAAGTCATCGGTTGCTAAATCAACAGGTGCGGTGTAATCGTGTGTAGCTGAAATGTTCACTTTACCTCTAGAATCGGTAGCAATCACTTTAAACAGCACCGTATTTCCTCTAGACATGCCTCCTACCACTGCGGTAGTTGTATTTCCGTCGTTTACAGTAGCTACTAGCACAAATCCGTTGCCATCATTGTAATTCGCATACACGCGGTACCTGGTAACGTTGTTCGGAGCTGCAGGTCGAGTTCCTATGGTGCTCGCCGGTTGATTCCAATTTAACGTATATTCTCCTGCACAAGGATCTGATAAGAAGCCTGTCGGCACCATGGTATTATAACTACTTATATACTGACGGTTAAGCGGTTTACATGCATCAATGGCTTGTATCAAAATATTTTTGCTCGTTAAATCTGCTCCTGTCAGCACTACTACAGAAGAATTCAGTGCATTTACGGTTGTCAGTAAATTGGCTGGAGTGGTATCGTTTTCAAAAATTCGGTAAGAACCTGTTGTTCTTTTTCCCTGCAAATTGATTCTTAAGAAAACAGTACCATCTGCTCTCACCTCTACTGTATCAAAAGTAGGGTCTGGAATAAAGGACGGAGCTACCATAAACGTGGTATCGATTGTACTAAAGGTACTGAAATACAAGGTATCCAAACTATCTGAACGGATACCTGAACCTTCTTTCCACTTAATTACTGTATCTCTCGCTTCAACTCTAAAACCTACATAATTGCTACAAGAGGTTGCTCCTACATTATAAGTCGTAGCATTGGTGTCTCCTATAATGTACCAGTTACTAGCTGTTGCTACTCCTCCGTTTGAAATAGAGTCATTTGCGTAAATATAAAAATGCGTTGGTGACTCATAAGTAAATGGTGCGTCATTTAAATAAGGATACGTTTTAGAACCCAATGGCTTTGGTCTATTCCAATCCAATCGAGCAAGCGATCTTGTTGGGTTGACTACAGTTCCCGCTCCAGCAGGAGTTGCATTTACCTCCATAATTCTTGCAGGTTCTGACCATATTGATGCATTGGTATCTGTACAACCTGACAATGTTCTCATTCGAACGTAGTAGTCAGAGAATATACCTCGATGAGAGTCCTTTGAGTCTAATATGTTATATCCGCTATTAGGATCAAGAACATTATTAAAGTTATTTGGACTAAAATCTACATCTCTTTTATCTTGCTGATAATTCGTTATAAATCCATTTCTTGTTTGCCAAAAGTTAGGTTGCTGACCATCTCTAGGTGTAGAACTTTCTGACTCGAAGTGGTCATTCCTTCTATCTGGCGGATTAAACTGTCGAGCTGAATCCAAAGGTGGCACCCAACTGTAACGCGTTGTTCCATCCAATAGCACGGACACACCTTTCATAATAGGCTCCGTCAATGGAATAGGATCTTTTACTCGAACAGTTACCGTTGGATAGTTAATTCCCGGTATTGGACAGTGATCATCCGTTACCCGCATAACAAAGTTGTAAATCCCTTCATTCGTTCCTGGGAAACCTGTTTTTGTTTGAATGTGCTTACAATCCGTTTGCCAAACAAACTCGACTCCAATTACTCCTAGTCCTTTTACTACTGTAACCGGAGGGGTTGCCATTGGATCTACGAAGGGAGCAGGGTTACCTCGAAGGTAGGCACACGGGTGTACATCTTTACTGTTGATAATACACGGCTGTCCGTTCGGATCTGCAGCATAGCCTTTCGAAGGACCGGTCCTAGACCGCGTAAATAAAAGTCCATCGGGTGTCATGGTTAAAATTTGAGAATACGGAGCCACATTAATTCGATCGTTATCAATAACCTGAATCGGAATCGATACCGTTTGCCCTGCTGTTATAGTAGAAATGGTATTGTTAGTTGATATCCCATCAATCAGTACGGTTGGCACCTCGTTTTGAACACCAGGGAATCCTGGCAAATCAGGACAATCAAAAATAGAAATCGGTATTTCTCGATAAACTGTGGCAATACGTTGACCCTCTCTGTAAGCATCTACCTGAACAACGGTAATGTACTTTTTAATTCCAACACCACTGTATACTGCTAAACGAGTAACTCCTGTCAATGGATTCAAGGTTGCAGGAACATTGTTAATGTTTCTGTTTTGATCCGGAGTAGGATTATTTGGAGAAAAGCCAATTTTATAAGTCAATGCTTGAGGGTTACCTTGTGGTGGGTTGTATGGTCTGTCCCAAGAATAAATTAATGAATCTAAATCCTCATCAATAGCGGTGTGATTGTAAGTAAAATCATAACCTCTACAAATTAATGTAGCAGGAAGCGCTCTAAAGTTAGGTGAAGAATCAAAACATGGATCTGCAGGTACACCTCCAGGAAGTGGATACATTACTGCTCTCAAAAGCATACTTCCGTTGGTATTTACATTTTCAATGTCATTTGGTCTACAACATGGAGAAGTCCAAAAGAATTTCCACCCTGCTGAGGGAGGAGTTCCTGTAAGTGTAACAGGATTTGAATTATAAGTAAACTGCTGCACTGTACCTTGATCTCCATTGGCACAACTACGTGGCTGGTTTTCATAAGGAATACAATCCGGAGAAGTATCTCCATTGTTGGAGTTTTGGAACCTCACGATGTCTGGCAACAACGTAATAGTGTTAACAACAGAACCACCAATACCATTCCTAGGTAACGGGTTCCCCGTAATGTTGATTGTTTCGTTTTGGAAGGTCCATTGTATACCGGTACAATCTCGGTAGATAGACATGGAAAAAATGTATTGGCCATTCGGCAAACACCTCCAACTAATTTCTCCTCCCAATACGTGAGAAGCTTTTACATTTGCTGCAAATCCAATGATTACAGCTAAGAGCAGTATTATCTTTTTCATAATTTGATTTTTTTACACCTTAATGACGTAACATTTTTCAATGGTTGCCTACAAATTTAAAGTTTTCCAACCACTATTTTTTTCAAGGTAGAATAATTCATGTGGTTCCGTGCTACCGCTTGAATTTTTTCAACCTTCATTGTTTTAATTTCTTGAATTAAATTTTGATAGTAATCATACCCTAAGCCTTGGTGGTTTAACATTTGAAATCGAGCCATTGCACTAAACGACCCGTCAAACCCTTTCATGATGTTGCCTAAAATATAATTTTTAACCAATTTAAGTTCCTCTTGAGAAACCAATACGTTGCGCAATTGGTTCATTTCAAATTCAATTTCCTTTAAAGTAGCAGCAGTCACTTCTGCACCTACTTCTGTTGAAACAATAAAATGCGATAGCCCCTCAAGATGAATTACTCCACTTCCAATGCCATACGTGTACCCTTTATCCTCTCGAATATTACTCATTAAGCGAGAACCAAAATAACCTCCTAAAATGGTATTGGCAACAAACAAAGCAGGAAAGTCTGCATGACTTCGGTTAATGGTAACAGCTCCTAAACGAATTGCAGACTGGATTGCTCCTTTCTTTTCAATCAACTTTACATCCGAAACGTTGTTTTCGTTCTCCGTCATCGCATCCGATACATCGTTTCGCTGAATACCCTTCTGATTAAAAACGTTCTCCAGAGTTTGTAACACCTCCGCTGTGACCTTGCCGGACAAATAAACTTGAAAAGTGGCCGACTTGTATCGTTTGTTATAAAATGAAATGAGATCATCTCGTCCTACCTCTTTATAGTTGCTAGCACTCACTTTCCAACTGTAAGGGTGGTCCTCACCGAGCAACTCCTCCATGAACTCATTTCGAGCTACCCAACCCACTTTTTCTCGATTTACCTCAAATTTCTGAGCGTTAATTTTTAAGTAGGTATCAATTTCGTTTTGCGGGAAATTTGCCGTAGACAACACTTCTTGTAAATAAGGTAATAGTTTAGGAATGCTTCTTTCTAGACAATGCAGCACAACTGACGCCTTATCGGCCGAACAAGAGGTATCTAAAAACGCACCTTCATTGTCGAAAAAACTGGCAATCTCATAGGCCGAGTATTTTTCACAGCCTTCTAAAATCAAGTTATTTACCATTGCTGCAATCAGCGCTTTGTCTTGAAACTTTGAACCTGCTTGAAATTCTATTTCCATTTTAACCACCTTACAATCGTCTTGAAGGATACTGTGGCATTGAATTCCTGAACTAAAAATGGTGGTTTGCGCTTTTGCAAATTCTATCTTCTCAATCTCCTGCTGAATGGGAGCTACACTTCTATCCATCATCCTTTTTTAGCTTTGTAAATTAATTTCGAGCGGTTTTCTCTGCGTAGCACATGTTTTGCCACCCGCTGTATATCTTCTGCAGAAACTTTATCGTATAAGGTAAACTCGTAATTGAACAATTCAGGTTCTTTTACCAAGGCGCAGATGGCCAAGCCCATGGCTTTGTTTAGTGCCGAGGTTTTTCCAAATTCAAAAGTTGACTCTGCTTTGTTCTTAACTTTTTGTAATTCCTCGTCGCCCACACCCTTTTCTATTATTTCCAATAGTTGCTCATCAATAGCCGCTTCCGCTTGCTCATACCTAACACCTGCACTAAGTTTCGCAGCAATAATAAACAGGCCCGTTTCTGTGTCCCCAGTTACAAAGGCATCAATCTCCGCGAAGAGGTCTGTTTTTTTCAACAAGCGCTCGTAAAAGCGAGAAGAGTCTCCTCTGGAAAGTACATCCGAAAGTAAATCTACCGCGTAATAGTCGGCATCATTCTTAGAAGGCATGTGGTAGGCATAGTATAATGCGTTTAGCGGAACATCTCGCTCCACTTCTAATGTACGCTCTTCCTTTTGCAAGGGCTCAACAGGTAGTTTTCTTAATTCTTTTTTTCGAGAAGGAATATCTCCAAACCATTTCTCGGTCAACTCTTTCACGGCTTCAAACGTCAAGTTGCCGGAGATTGAAAGAATTGCATTTCCAGGATAATAATGGCGCTTAAAAAAAGCTTTCACATCTTCCATGGTTGCCGTTTCAATGTGCTTGATTTCCTTGCCAATGGTTGCCCATCGGTAAGGGTGTTTTTTATAAGCCAATGGGCGCAGCAACAAATACACATCACCATAAGGTTGGTTCAAGTAGCGCTGCGCAAACTCTTCAATCACCACTTGACGCTGTACTTCTAGACTTTTCTCTGAAAATGCCAAACTCAGCATTCGATCTGATTCCAGCCAAAAGGCAGTTTCAATGTTATTTTTTGGGAGCGTAATGTAATAATTGGTCATATCGGTTGATGTGAAGGCATTATTTTCACCACCAACCGTTTGCAAAGGCCCATCGAATGATGGGATGTTAATCGACCCTCCGAACATTAAATGCTCAAATAAGTGCGCAAAACCAGTTTTGTTCTCGTCTTCGTCTTTTGACCCAACATCGTATAATAAGTTAAAAGCTACAATCGGTGTCGTTTTATCTTCGTTAAAAATTAAGCGAAGTCCGTTCTTCAATTGATGCTCTTTAAATTCAACCATATCAAAATATTCCTAAAATTTGATTCCCGAAATTAAGTTAAAATGAAGCCGAGTACAACATTTATTTAAAGAGTGTTAGATAGGATAAAAATAATTTTTACGGTATATTTGTCGCTATGAAAAAAGTAAGTTTTATTTTCATCATTTTTTGTAGCCTAGCTATCAGCTCCTCAGCACAATACAGCATGGACTTTGGCGTAAATTTAGGCGGCGCAAGTTATGTAGGTGACGTTGGAGGTAAACAATCAGAGCCTCAACCTTGGCTTTTGGACATGAATTTGTCTCAAACGCGCTATAGTTTTGGAGGATTTTATCGATATAATTTTACCAAAAACATTGCAGCCAAATTATCTGTGAATTATGCTCGCATCGCCGGAGCGGATAGTTTATCGGAAATTGTTACCCAGCGAGCACGAAATTTAAGTTTTAGAACAGACATTATTGAAGCAAACATTACAGCTGAGTATTATTTTTTCACTATGAATAATATCAGTAGAGCTTCCAATTCAAGAATTGATTTTGGATCCTACGTTTTTGCTGGTGGTGGTGTTGCACTATTTTACCCGTACGCGCAACTTGATAACATTTGGTATTCTTTGAGACCACTTCAAACAGAAGGTGTAGATAATGCATACGATGAAATGACGGTTATTGTACCCTTAGGTGCAGGAGCACATTTTACCTTTAACAAGAAACTTAGAGTAGGAGTTGAGTTTGGCTACCGCTTTACCTTTACCGATTATTTAGATGACATTAGTACGCGTTATGCTCTAGAATCTGATTTACCATTTGTAGAATCAGTAGCTCTGGCTAATCGAAGTGCAGAGGCTTTTCAAAGAGGGGATGCAGAATTATTACCCATTCAAGGTTTTTTTGCACCTGGACAACAATCTAGAAGAGGAAATCCTGAAAATAACGATGGGTACTTATTAGGTCAAATCTCTATAAGTTATGCCATCGTGAATCGAAATTCCTTCTCGAAAGCGCGGTATAGAAATATCACGTTCAGAAAACGAAAAACTCGAGTGAAGTTTTAGAGGTAGAGGCAAGGAGTTAGAAGTCTTGTTATAAGAGACAAGAGGTTAGAAGTTAGAAAAAAGAGGCTAGACGAATTGTTTTAGCCTTTTTTTTATCCAAGCAAAAAATGAAAAGAAGTTAAACTTAATTCAATCAATAATTTTTGAATTTTTGAGCTTACCTAAACACAAAAAGTATTAAAAAAACAATCAGTAATGATTTGTTTTTCTTGTCCTTTTTGATGAGCAAAAAGAACGAAAACCTGCCTGCCGCAGGCACGGAGCTCAGTCCTCTGATTTAATTTTAAAAAAATCATTTCTTAAACTTTGAAAGAAACGGCAACTTATTTACCTAAAGCTAAATTTCAAACAGCCATTTCTAAATTTCAAAGTTTTGCGAAATTTTTTGGAAAATTATCTCAAGGGACAATTTGGAAGTCTGATGTACCACGCAAAAGAAAAACAAGAAAACGAAACTACTTCTTCACATATTGAATTATCTTCCTCAATGGCTTCAATAACATGGTATATGGCCTAGGTCGTAACCCATTCATGCGCCAAGCCTTTCTATCTTCTTTGTTGGCTTTTATTCTGTTGGCTAATGAAACGTTGCTCATTCCCCCTACTCGCATGCGTACCAACGGTCGTGACAAATAACAGGTTGAAAGCTTATTTTTAAACAAAAATCGCAGCATCAATTCGTAGTCTGCCGCTGAATTTAAGTCTAAGTTAAAAACCCCATACTTTTCGTAGGCCGATTTTTTCACAAAGAATGTCGGATGTGGTGGCATCCAGCCGTAAAGAAACTTTTGACGGTTGTACTTTCCTGATACCCAATTGCGAATTACTTTATTGGTATCGTCTACTGCTACATAGTATAAATCGGAATAGAGACTATCTGCTTTCTTGTTTAGCATTTTTGAAACCACCTCTTCGATCACCTTGTTGTCGATGTAAATATCATCGGCATTTAAAATACCAACTATATCTCCTGTGCAAAGCTGAATTCCTTTGTTGATAGCATCGTACATTCCTTTGTCGGGCTCGGACCGAATTATTGCAATTTTAGCACTATATTTATTTGCGATTTCCAACGTATTGTCAGATGAAACACCATCAATAATAAGATACTCTATATCTTCGTAATCTTGGCTCAGTATGGATTGAATGGTATCATCAATGGTCGAAGCAGAGTTATAACATACCGTGATAATAGAAACTTTCAAGTCAGACTAATTTCTTTTTATGACATAATTCTCTATAACAAGGACGTCCATTTCCGTTCTAAGGTAACAAGCTAGAGCCTCTTTTGGAGTATTTACAATGGGCTCGTTTTCATTAAACGATGTATTAAGTAGGATAGGAGTTCCAGACTTTTCATAAAATTTTTGAATCAAATCATAGTACAAGTCCCCTTTAGAAACTGTCTGTAACCTTCCTGTTCCATCCACATGGGTTACAGCAGGAATTTCAGCATGCTTTTCTTTTTTTATTGGGTACACCTTTTCCATAAAAGGTACCTTGTCCACTTTTTTGAAATAGTCAGATACGTGCTCTTCTAAAATAGATGGAGCAAATGGCCTGAAACTTTCTCTTCTCTTAATTTTGGAGTTTAAAAGTTCCTTTGCATCAGATCGTCTTGGATCAACTAATATAGATCGGTGACCAAGCGCTCTTGGTCCAAATTCTGCTCGTCCTTGATACCACCCTACCACCTTACCGTTAATTAATTCGTCAGACACAACATCCATTAATTTCGCTTGATCCAGCTTAATAAAAGAAATATTCTCTTCCTGCAAACATTGTTGAATTTCATCATCATTGGTTTTGTAACCTGTGTAAGCATCGTAAATAGCCGGAAGTCTATCCTGACCTAAGATGTGATTGTACAACCAAAGTGCTGAACCCATAGCTGTACCCGCATCGTGACCGGCAGACGGTATATATGTCTTTTCAAATGTGGTATTTTCTAGGATCTTACCATTTGCTACCGAATTTTGTGCAACTCCTCCTGCAATACATACATTTTTCAAACCTGTCTTCTTTTGTAAGTGGTTTAAAATATGAAAAATCAGCTCTTCTGTAACTCGTTGAACAGAAGTTGCAATATCTTTATGCTTTTGAATAAGCTCTTCTCCTTGCTTCCTTGCAGGACCTAACAAACTCTCTAACTCTGAAGAAAAAATGGACTCTATGTGAGGATCTCCACCCTCCCAACTCATACTAACTCCCTCTTTTGCGTGTTTAAAGTATTTAGTATTTAGCTCGAATAAGCCATCATCCTTTAACTTTATAACTTGTCGTAATTGATCCATATACTTTGGTTCTCCGTATGGAGCGAGTCCCATTACCTTATACTCGTCACCGTAATGGTTAAACCCTAAATACTGAGTGAGTGAAGTATAAAAAATCCCTGCAGAATGAGGATAAATGACAGAATCAATAACTTCTATTTTATTACCTTTTCCTTTTCCAATCATTGTAGAGGTAAAATCACCAAATCCATCTATAGATAAAATAGCAGATTCTTCAAAAGGTGATGCAAAAAAGGCACTTGCCAAATGACTCCTATGGTGCTCTATATTATGTATTTGAGCCTTTAATTCTGATTCCTCTATTTCAAATAACTTACAAAGCTCAGATTTAACATTTCCTACCTTTTTAGTATTTGACAGCCTATCCTTCATCGCCTTGATAGAAACCAAGTTTTTTACAGAATGAATTATTTTCTTATGAATATTTGCATGATGGTCCCGCGAAATGGTCACATGGTCTAAGTCTTGAATTGAAATACCTGCCTCCTTCAAACAAAACTTAATCGCTTCCGACGGAAAACCTGCCCAGTGCTTAATTCTTCTAAACCGCTCCTCTTCTGTTCCCGCGATAACAATACCATTTTTTAAAATACAAGCTGAAGAGTCTCCGTGATAGGCATTAATCCCTAGAATATACATATGCTAAAATTGAAGGGCTAAATTATTGAAATGAATTGAACTAATTGGGAATATTAAGCGCTTAATCTTGCCTAAATAAATCTATGTTTTGATTTATAATTGTATCATTAATGTGGTGTTGTTTTGAAAAAAGATAACAATTTTTAATCATCGGTAAATATGTTTCATCATCCATTTTAATTAATTCCGACAAAACTTTCTCCCATTGCTTCTTAGAATCCATTGGCAAGTCAAATCCAACACCCTTCACATACAAATTCTTCCAAGGAGTTTTATCACTAATAATCACAGGAAAACCAGATTGAATAGCTTCTATTATAGAATGTCCATAGTTTTCATGAGAAGATGGTAGAATATAAAAGTCATACTTTTGAAGTGTCTTTGAAATATTCGATAGATGCACTTCTCCTTTGTAGTTTAGCCTTGAAGACTTATTAATTAAAGCAAGAATTCCTTTCTCATAAGTCTTACTTTCAAATGGCCCATATATATCAAGATTGATTTTTAATTTTATATCTGAAGACAATAATAGTTTTAATAACCAATCTAAGTTTTTAATACAGGAAATACGGGATAAAAAGACGAGATTTAAACTAGCCGATTGCTTTATGTACGTAAATCTGGAGTTAATTCCTGAGCTTAAATTTTGAGCATATCGCACTTTAGACTTTAAGCCAATTTTTTTCTTTATTTGATGCTTTTCTGTTATGGTAGTTGCATGCCAATATAGCCTTCTGTCGAATAGAAAATTCTTTGCAATACGTAAAAATAATTTCTTTTTCGTAGGCTTAATTGCCAATGAACCCTCACCTAGTATCCCTCTTGGCGCTATCATTTTCCTTACTTCTTTATTTCTAAATAAAAAGTAAGATTTAAGCGTGAAGTTTACAGAATAAAGGCTATTAAAATAAATCCAATCGGGCAAAAACTCATCATAGATACACTTAAAAGGGCACTTCGATAAAACACGCCGATGGCGTGCCACTCAGTGTCCTTTTAATCACTCAATGCTTTTTTTCAGTCCAACCCAAACAGTTTTCTATTCTCCTGCACCAATTCTTCAGAAACAATATGATCTAAGGAATACTTATGACAGGCAACTACCATTTCCTCGTAGGATGCCTGGTCTAGCTGAATCAAAGCTTCGATAGTACTTTTCCAATTATCCATTTCGGTGAGTGAAAGTTCAAAACCTACCTTATCTGAAGCCAAATCTCGCCATGGGGTATGATCACTAATTAAAACCGGTACCCCTACATTTATCGCTTCTGCAATGGCATGACCGTAATTTTCATGCTGTGTTGGTAAAATCAAAAAGTGGTGTTGCTGCAGTACAGGTGTAATTACTGTTGGTTTAAGATTTCCGTTGTATGTTATTCGTGAATCTGCATCAATAATCAACAAACATTTTTTCCAGTATAGCTCATCTTCAATGGGTCCATAAATTTCTAAGCTTAGTTTCTCATGACTTTTTAAATCTTGAAAAAGCTCTAAAGCAAACAACAGGTTTTTCTTACTTGAAATTCGAGAAACAAAGACCAACTTTAATTCACCAACATTTTTAGTGTCTACTGCCAACTTTCTTTTTACGCTCGCTGAACTTAAATTCTGTGCTACAATCACTTTTGAGTCCTTTCCAAATACTTTTACAATTTCATTTCTTTCAAGACTAGTAGACGCATGCCAATGCAGCATTTTGTTCTTTCGAAACATCCTCTTAAATAGACGAAGAAACAATTTCTTTTTTAACGGCTTAATTGCCAAGGCACCTCTTCCTAACATTCCTCTAGGAGCTATCAATTGCTTCACTTTATACTTTCTAAAGCACAGGAGTGGTTTGAGTGTAAAGTTCTTAGAAAAAACACTGTTGTGATAAATTACCTCCGCTGTAAATCCATCGTATAGCTTTTTGTATTCACTTTTCTTTTGATGGCCTCTATCAAAATAAACAACATCGTAACCATCCTTTTCTATTATTTCATTGGGTTGAATGTCTAAAATTTCACCATCTACATCTTGATTTGACGTAACAATCAAAAAGTCAACCTCAGACTTTAAACTTTGTACAATATTAAATACAGATTTAATGGGCCCGCCCGCTTTATATGCCGGATAAAACCAATCGATGAAAACGATAACTTTAATCTGTTTTTTCAACCTATTTTATTTTTTAAAAACCTGATTAATATTTAACTATCTGTGAATTTAATGGACAATTTACAATTATCAATTGTCAATTGTCAATTATCCCTTATAAGGTTTTCTTTTGAAGTTTTAATAATCGCAATCAGCAACCTATTTAATTCTCCAATTTTTATTCTTATATTTTTCCTATCAATTCCCTTTTTAACCACTCGAAAGCGGCTTCTTGATTGTATGGTATCACTGGTCTCAATAAAGCTTCCATATCACCCGTAAAATTTGGGCCGTTTTCTTTTTCTTCAATGTTCATTAAAAACTCTTTTTGGCTAGGGGGTCTATTTCCCGTAGCAAAAGTGATATACTCCTTAAAGCAATGAATGATTTGCTCAATATCTAATTTCATAGTTAACCTAGAATAATCTATGTCAAATAAATCACGCCCTTTACTGCGTTGGTATAATGCCCTTAGCTTAGTTCCTAAAAGCTCGTTGATGCTGTATGTTCTTATTGCTGCTTTTCCAGAAAACCATTCATTATCTACTTCAAAGGGAAAGTCCACTCAATCCAACACATTAAAGTGCTCTTTACAATTAATTTCTAGTTTTAACCGCAGCCTAATGTCTTCGTATTCAGAATTAAAACGATATAACACCTTAGCTCCATGACCTTTCACTTGTGTTTTTCTTGGTTCTTCAAAAAAGGTGATTACCTCACCAATACGTTTCATGATAGGTTTAATTGAGCCAGGCTTAATTTGCACTAAATCAATATCCTCAGAATATCTTGGTGCAGGATTTAAAAAGAGTTTGTGCAATGCAGTACCTCCTATAAAGGCTAAGTTTTCTCTTAAAAAATCATCTGAAAAAATGGCTACCAATGCTCGACTAATCACCAAATCTTGTTCTACTTGATAGAATTGTTTCCATGGAGCAAGTTCTTGCCATTTTGCTATGAATGGTCTTGGAATCATAAATCGTTTTCTAGTTTAACGTTCACATCTACTTTCCACCGATTGTCAACAGCACCTGGCTTTTGATTGGATTTTGGACTAAGTAGCACAGGGAAAAACTTCAATTTTTTAAGTTGATCCATAATTTGCTCGCTTAGGCTTTGGTCTGCTTCTAATTCTTCCAATAAAAACCCGAAACGTTGCAATGTGCTTTTATGCGGATACCAAGTCAATAGTTCAGCTATATCATTTTGATTTATTTCTTCTGCTAATTCTTCTAAAATGGCTAGCATTCTATTCAATCCACCTAATTTGGTTTGGTGATGGATTAAATCTACAGCGGTCAATGCCGGACTTGATATTTTAAAAATACCTGCATCAGATTTTTTATCCAAAATATTTTTATTTGGCCATTTGGCAGTAGTAAAAAACCGAATGTCAAGGGCAAGTTTCACAATGTCATTTAACTTTGGTTTCTCTGTCATCAAATAATCTCTTTGGGATTGTTGGTGACTAGCACCGTGAAATTTAGCAGCGGAGTACAGTCCTAAGTAATAGTTTCGATTTAAATATTTGAAAAGTTTGTCAATGTATAATTGGATAGGGATAAGTCCTTGCTTAGAATACCTTGGTGGAATTATTAAGTAAAACCCTTTTCTAAGGTTGACAATTTCTTTTTTCTCGATTAATCTCGACAACTCACTTTGTTGAGAGAGTTCTCTCTTATTCATTTCTTGATGAAGTTCGTTCAATGAGAACGAGTATTCTTCAAATGATAAGAGTTGTTTTATGTACTCCGCTATGGTCAATTATAGTAAAATTTCGAGGAAGATACTTATTTTAGGCAATATACTCGAATTATTACTACGATATTTTTGTGTATTAGGTATCAATTATCAATCCCCCATTATCAATTGTCCATTGTCCCTCCTACACTTCGTTTCGGCGGGCAGGCCATTGTCCATTGTTAATTGTTAATTGTTAATTGTCTCATACAACTCACGATACTGCTCCGCAATAGCAGCCGGTTCAAACCGTTTAATATTTTCAAGTCCACGAGCTATTAAGGATTCTCTAAGCTCTGAATCATTGATTATTTTTAAGATTCCATTTCTTATCTCTTCAACAGAAAATGGATCCACCAATAATGCTCCACTCCCCGCGACTTCGGGCATAGAGGCCACGTTACTAGTTATAACAGAACGACCAACGGCTTGAGCTTCTATGATTGGCAGTCCAAAACCTTCGTAGGTGGAAACAAAAGAAACTAAATCGCAGTTTTTGTATTCTTCAATCACCTGCTCTTGACTTAAATTGGTCCTAATCGTATGTAAAATATCGTCTATTTTTAACAAATTTAGCAATTCTGTATCTGGATTGCCAATGATAATTAAATGACACTTGACCCCTTTTAGCGCTTGAACTGTGCGAGCTAGGTTTTTATTCTTTTTGATGCCTAAATGTAGAATTCGAGGCTCTTTACTGTTGAAAGCTTGAGGAGAAAAAGATAGAGGTAGGGTTAGCGGATTGTGAATTACTTTAATCGGGGTTCTATAGTTTCCTAAACTCAAAATCTCACTTTTACTGAACTTAGATATAGTGGTAACCACTTTTGCATTTCTAATGGGTATATCAAACCACAGTTTCTTAAACAACCACTTTTTAAATCCTGACTTTCTTTTCAGCGCTTCTACATCATGAATTGTGAGTATTACCTTTTTTGCAAAAGGGAACCAAAGCAAATAATGATCATGACCGGTGATATGACTTAGTTGCCTATTAAATTGTAAGACAAATCGAATATTTTTTAAACGAGGGATTAGTCCTTTACTTTCATGAGGTAATTCAACTTTTTCAGCTACTAAATATTGGCTTAACACATTAAATACATTCTCGATACTATTAAAGACAATTGTTTTTTTCCTAAAAAATACTATCGTTTTATTCAACATCAAAAAGCTTTTTGTTATTCTCATTTAGTTTCAAAAACCAAACAATAACAGTCCAAAATAGAAACACTTGAATTAATGCACCAAACACTAAAGTAATGTTACCCTCGGCATGCGTGAACTGCTTAATTGAATTGATAATGATAATTAGATTTAAATCTCCAATCCCGAATCCAAACTTTGTTGCAAACCATTTATAAGCTAAACCAAATAAGAATGACATAAGAGCCATCCCTTTAAATCCAAAGTTTATATATGCTTCCACAAGCATAGGGAAATTAATTGAAGCAATAGACACTTCTCCCCTTAACCCATATTCAGTAGCTACTTCTGTAGACATAACATTCTTGGGTTTAGAAGGGAAAACAATGCGAGGAATAGGTACTAGAGGCAACCAATAGAAAGTTTCCCCATGTAAAAATGGCTTAATCCCCCTCTTATGCATTAATACTACATGACTTATGAAACTCAAATTTTCGAAACGGTTGATATTATCGCCTCCTTTCACTAAATCCTGATAATCTTGCTGTTCATCAAGTGAGTAGGCGTTCTCCAAAATCAACCTTCCTTTTGCAATCTCATCTCCTGAAAACTCTTGAACTTCGGTAGAGTGAAGCCTAAAATATTTTCTCGTCTGATATAAGGGAATCAAAATAATTAAACTAACTATAATCGGAATAATCGGCACCTTTCGCTTTTCACTAAAGTAGACAATTAATGGTCCAGAGAATAATATTGCAACTTCAGAAAATAATGTAGTTGATAGTCTTAATAAAAACTCACTTAACAAGAATAGCATGACAATAGCGTCAAAGACAGAAAAATACCACTTCTCCTGTCTTCTAAAGTTACCCAATATGTATAACCCAAATACAATTGTAGAACTATACGGTAGTAATTGAATTAATTTCGACAAGCTTGAGATAATCTGCGGAGTTAAAACCGTACCGACTCGATACATCACACCTAAAATGATGAAAACATAGATTACTTTGATTAACACGTCATCCTTGAACCTCAACTTTAAGGAAGTTAAGGTGCCGAACCTGCGATTGAGAAAAAAATTATAGGCTATGTAAATCAAGTAAATTGAAATGCAACAGTAAACAGCAATCTCATTAATATATTCCTCCCTAATCGTTCTATTGTAATAATATGTTTTCTCCTTTAAAAGAAATGGGGATTGAAAATAAATCCAATTTAAAGTGATAAATGGGAAAAGGTATAAAGACTTAATGTTCCGATTTAAAACTAAGTCCCATATTAGAATAAAAATTAATACGGAGGAAAGAGCGGCTAAAACTTTAGGCATAAAGCCGTATGGCTCGTAACTAAAAAAAAACAGCAACAAGCCTGATATACAACCAAATACAACTGAAGAGGTAGATTTATACCTTTGCTCGCGTTCCATTATTATTCCATTCCAAATATGCTTAAAGAGGATTTAGGAGCTTTTAAAAGCTTCTCAATCAAAATTACATTTCTTTCTGCGATTTTTCTCAATTACTTACAAATTGAAATACCAATTATAAATAGATTCATTCAGAAAACTGATTGTTATTAACCAAATAGGTTAGACGACAGTAAAACCGAAAATATTAATCATTTACTAAGGTATATTCATGCGGAAAAAATGCAAATTATCTTGCGTCCTATCTAATAAATCACTCCAACCTTATTAGGGGCTAATACACCGAAATGGCAATATAAAAAATAAAATAGCAACAATCAAATAAAAAGAAGAATTTTAAACTTTCAATAATAGCAAGTCAATACAAATTGCAAATTAGAACTTTTTAGTTCGACATTATAACTTTATAAATATGCAACTATATAAAAATATAAAACATCTACTGAGACACCCTATTGGCAGAAGACGTAAGCTAAAAAGCTTGGCAAGTTTTTTCAAATGGCAATTTGCTCAAAAAATATTGCAAAAACCTGTTCTCATGCCATTTGTAGAGAGCAGTGTCTTCTTAGTAAGCAAAGGAATGACCGGAGCTACAGGAAACATATACAATGGTCTGCACGAATTTGAGGAAATGGGCTTTTTATTGCATTTCTTAAAAAAAGAAGATGTTTTCTTTGACGTTGGAGCGAATGTGGGTAGCTATACCATTTTGAGCTCTAAAGTTATCGGCGCAACTAGCTGTAGTTTTGAACCTTCGCCTGATACTTTTAAGCACTTAGAAAATAATATTTTTTTAAATCAAATTGATAAAAAGGCACTCATTTTCAACCAAGGCGTAGGTGCCGAAAAAGGAAACATGCAATTCTCGATAAACCAAGACACTATCAATCATATTGTCGTTGATGAAAAGGAAGAATCTATCTCCATTAAAATCACAACATTAGATCAACACATCGAAGAACAAAAAATGATTCCAGCTCTTATTAAAATAGATGTAGAAGGCTTTGAAACTGAAGTTATACGAGGTGCTGATTCTCTTCTATTAAATCATACACTTCAAGCAGTAATCATGGAGCTAAATGGGTCGGGAGGAAGATATGGATTTGATGAAGAAGCAATACATCAAAAAATGTTGGACGCAGGATTTAAGGCCTATCAATATGAACCTTTCAATCGAAAACTAGAATTAAGAAAGGAAAGAAGCCTCCATGGCAATACCATTTATATTAAAGATTTCAATACAGCAATTGAAAGACTAAAGGAAGCAAGACATTTCGAAGTTATGGGAGTGACTGTTTAAACAAATTAGTACCAAATTGAAAGATCTCGATCCAGAATCTGTTCACATTTCTTAATGTCTTCTAAAAAATACAGTTCTGTAATCTCTTTTAATTTCAACCCACTAAGCTTTTCTGGTTTTTTACCTATTTGTCCCTTAAATTGCTCTTTTGCTTTGAGAAGAAGTTTATTTTGACTAATCGAACTTTTCAAAATCCAAGCATTAAGCTTTTTTAAACGCTTAACAACACTATTCGACGGGTATATTAGAGTAGGGTTAGATATTGAATTTTGTGATATATCATTTTTATGATTAGGAATATCAAGAAACTCTTCTAACTCTTGAATAGTCTTTCCTCTCTTTTTAATCCACTCTTCAAAGATGATTATTTTTATCTGTTTTTTAGGTACCAAGTTAAAAAGGCGTTCCAGTTGTATCGAATATTGACCTCTCGCTATCATATGTGAAGGTCTTAACAAATTCGTTTGCTCAGGGCTTTGCAAATCAACAACTTCATTTGACAAGTCATTTTCAAACCCATTCATATTAAACCCTCTACTAACCATCATATTATATTGAGAATATGCTCGTGTTGCAGGCTGTCTTAAGCTAACAATAAATTTAGTTTCCTCCGTGATAAATTTAGCCATACGTTCAAAAGCTAGTGGCCAAAATAAATAATCAGGAGTAAAATCTGCTAAGTATTTTTGATTCCTTGCCGTCTTATAATAATTTAAATAATAACCTAAACCTTTGTCATAATATTCGTTACAGCTGAAATAATGAGGTTCTTTGTTCTCTGGTAAAAAGATTGAAGGGTGTCCTTTAAACAAATCATATAACATGGTTGTACCTGCCTTTTGAACACCTAATAAAAAGAGGTTAGGAAATTGTTCTGCTTTATTCATAAATTAAAAATTGTTTAAAAGACTCAGTAATCTTTTGATAAGAATAAATTTGATTTTTTGCTTTTATTGCTTCTGATACACTCTGAGGTTCATTTGCACAAATATTTAGCATTTCCAACATATTATCTTTTAATGAATTTAGATCTCCCCAAGCAAAAACTCTTCCGCTCGATTCAGATATTAGATCTACACTGCAGCCACATGCATTTGAAACGATAGCAGGGATTCCTGAAGCAAATGCCTCGTTTACTACTAAGCCCCATGTTTCTCCATAGTCCGAACTTAGCACCAGACATCCTGATTGGGCATATATACTTTTTAATTCCGTTTGATTCTTAAATCCTAAAAATTGAATTTCTTGGCAATCACTTGCCTCTTCTTTCGCTATTTCTAATAACTCTCCACTTCCTACCATCTTGAGAGCAATCTTTCGGCCAAACTCAGAATGCTCACGAATCAATTCCTTAAATGCTTTAATTACATCCAGAGGACGTTTTTTATGAATAAATTTAGCAACCCAAACAAATTCGAAGGTGGTCTCTTTTAATTTGCTTTCCGTTTGCCAGAAAGGTTGATTTATTGCATGAGGAGAAAAAATTATTCGTCTCTCAGATATGCCATAATACTCTAAATAAGTTTTATTTCTCTCTCCTACCGACAAAAAAGCATTGAATTGATTTAAAAAAAAAGGGTAGTAAATTCTTTTAATCAGTTTTTTCCAAAATGGAAGTAGTGGATTAAGTTGAGAGTCTCCTCTTACTGCAATTGGAATTTTATTTTTTTTACAATAGGCAAGTGCCTGCTTATACATTTTTAAATGCCAGCCAAATGTTACAACGTGTGTGGCTCCATATTCTTGTAATTTCTCACCTAAAATAGGGGTATCACACCCTTTATAATTGGCCGAACCAGGTTCAGCAGCTAAATTTTCTATAAATTCGAATTTATAGTTACTTAAGAGGTCCACATCCCATTCAAATGCCTTTCCAAATCCATCTTTACCTTGTTGTGATGCATTAGGCTGAAAGGCATAAAAAACCTTTAGCTCTAATTGTTTAGTCAACTCCTCAAATAAAGGTGAGTAATACTGCACCGGATGTGAAAGAATTATGGCAAGTTTTTTAAGACTCATATCTCTTCTTCCATTTTAATAACTAATGCTTCTGCCGAAGCTTTAGCAGAATAAGAACTCAGTGCATTAAGCTCAGGTTTCCATGAAGTCGGTTTCAAAAAATATGCAATAACCAATTCTTGTATTTTCTTATTTAATTCGTCCATTTCCATTCCTTCTTTGTAAGTAAATAAATACTCAGTCGCTTTACAAGCAGTCATAATGTTAACAGCTGAACTTAGGTGATGAAATATTGCAAAAACAGGGCGTTCACTTAATAACGATTGAAATATCTTTGAAGCTGTATAATGTTGCTCTGTGCTTCCAAGAACCATAACCCCTTTAGCCTGATTTAAAAAATATAAAATATGCAAGAATGGAAATCGTTTATTCTGCTCTCTTACAACCTCCTCTAAATCATACTCCTTGGCATATTTTATAATCTGCTTTCCCGGATATTTACCAGTTCCTAAAAAGTAAAGTTTTTTATTTAATGGCCATTTACCTGAAGATTTTAAATCAGAAATTGAGGTAAAAAGCGTTTTAAGAAATAAATGTGATTTAGGTAAGAAGGCCCCTGCATAAACATATGCCTCTTCTCCTTCTTCCCAAGGTAAATTCACATTCTCAAGTTTGACTTGGTGGTCTTTAGGATCAAATCCATAAGGCATACCAATATTGGATATCTTTTTTTTCTTAAAATTACGCTGTAAGACAGGTTCGTAATAAGCATCATCAACTCCACTAATTAAAGCAGCTTTCTTAACAACATAAGGCTCAAGAATTCGGGCTACTATATCACTTATATAGGCCTTACTCATAAATTTCCCTAATACATCTCTAGGCTTAACCCAAGGATCGATATAATCGATTCCATATGGTATTTTAAATTTCCGAAATAAACCTGGTAGCATAAGAGTCGTATAATAGGAAGGTACCGGAACCCAAATAAAATCAACCTGCCGTTCTGATAGTAGTTGAGTTGCTTTTTTTCTCAATTGAAAAAATGACCTCAAACCAATATCTCCAATTAATCTCTTTTTTTTGGTTCTGTAGGCCGTTACTTTAATAACCTCAGTTTTACTACTTACAGTTTTTAAAAAATCAAAGTCCAATTCTTCTTCATAATAGTCTTCATGAACCGTTAAAACTATTGGATGCCAATTAAATCCCGGTAAGAAGTTGCTAATTAAACGAGCTCGATGAACACCAGCTAAATTTGAAGGTGGCCAAAGCGGATAGATAATTAGGATATTTTTCATGTTAAATGAAATTAACTAATTGTTTTTCAATTTTACTAATCTCATTTTTATAGCACATTTTTTCCGAAGCGGAGAATCTATTTTCTTTATCCAATCGAATCACCGTAATTGATTGGATAATTATTTCGATAGACTTTGCAAATGATTTGATATTTTGATTCACCAATAAACAATGATTTTTTTGGTCTTTAAGAAAATCTGTTTGACCTTTAGTATTTGTAGCAAATAGGAATAACCCTGCCTGTAGATAAGCAAATAACTTATTTGATAAACATATTTCTTTATTAAAGTCCGCTGAACTTTGTTCAATTGCTAATCCAATATCATAATTAGATAATTCTTTATGTAGATCTAGTTGACTCATTGGACTAACTACTTGAATAAAATGGTTAGTTGAGTTAATATATGTATCGCTAAATTGCTTGTCTATCTTGCCAATTAGAACCAATTCTATTTTATCTGAAAACATATGAGCGGCTTCTATAAACAATTCCAACCCTCTTCCAAACGAAATGGTTTGAGAAAACCAAACAAATTTCACTTTCTTTCCCTCTTGAATTAATTTTGGTTCGATAAATTCATTAGCATAAAATGAATTATTTAAAACCTGAACGGTTCCCTTTTTCCAATCTAGCAATTGTTCTAAATGAAATGCTATTAACGGAGATGCAGCTGTCACAATTTCTGCCTCAGGCAAATGTGATTTCAAGATTCTTATCCGGCGTTGTTTTTCTTGTACTCGATTCTTTTGTATTAATTCTTCTGGATGAAAATCCTCTATATCAAACATAAAGGGGCTCTGTTTTATTTTTGACAGAAAACGAGCGGGATATAATGCCGCAAGAGTATGTGCTTCAATAAAGTCTATTTTAAAATCCAGCTTTCTAATTGCCCTCCATAGCAAATAGGATCTTTTATTTGATGCAACTGCTGTCAAAAATTCAGTTGACATTAATTGATTCAAAAATCGAGCTAGCCTTTCAACAATAGCAGCTTCAATCCATAAAAATAAAGGTGATCTTGAAACAGAAATTAATTGACAATCAATCTCATATTTTTTTATAATATCTTCACTCAATTTATCACTCCAATCGCCGTAAACAAATGCGAGAACCCTACAATTATATCCTTTTGATTTAAAGTATATGATATTTTTTACTAGCCTTGGATTAGTAGCTAGGCTTGAAGTAGTTATGAATAAGATGTTTTTCGACATAATCTCATTCATCTTAATCCTTTTTCAATATGATTTCTTCAATTTTAGAAACATTTGATTCGTAAGAATTCAACTTGGCAAATTGTACTCTTTTTCTTTGATTTGAAATTGAATTATAATATTCTAGATTAGAAATGACACTACTAAATAATTTATTGTATTCGCCAGAATTCGGATCATCCAACATTGATAAATAAGGAGAGCCTTTGTAATGATGAATATAACTAGATACAACGACCCTTCCTGTTGACAAATACTCTAATATTTTATGAGAATTCGAAATAATATTTTTCGAACTTGACTTATAGCAAACCAAAAAAACATCCATGCTTTTTATAATTTCTGGAACTAGATCTGAAGTAATGACTCCATGACAAGTTACATTCTTAGAGTTAATTAACGTATTGACAAAACCTAAACTTTCTTCGGTAACCCAAGCAGAAATATTACTTTCAACCGGATTAATAGCACCAATAAAATGAAAATGACAATGCTTGTTTTTTTTAATAATTCCCTCCAACTCTCTCCTATCAAGGCTTTCAAAAAATAGATTCCCAACATAACAAACATCAATCGAATCTTTTTCTTTCCAATCGCTGAATGGATAATCGATAAAACCAGGAGAAACTCCGTGTGGTATAATTCTTTTAGGTTTTTTAATTTCAATTAATTCTTTAAGAATATAATCTGAGCAAGTAAATATTATGTCGGCGTTTTTTCCAATCTCTACAGCCTTAGCAGAATTTAATTGATCGACTGGATGAAAAATTCTAAAAGAAGCCTTAAACCAATTGAGTTGATAAAATATTGAGGTAGTAAAAGACCAAACTATATCTATTTTTTTCCCAATCTTAAATTCAATAAACTTTATTTGAAGATATGTTAACAATTGGATTAACAAATTTGGGAAAACGGCTCCTCCCCTATTAAACGTTTTATAATTAATTACATATAAGTTAGTTGCTTCTTTCGTCAATTTAAAAAACGCTCCTTTTATACTTGGAGGATTTAAGAAGTAAACTATATTTCCTCTTTTTGATAATTCTTTAGCATAATGATGTTTTGATATATGCATATCACCCCAATAGTTTGGCGATAAGATAAGAATTCTCTTGTTTTTAAGTTGCATATATTATTTATAGAGGAACTTAAAAGATCTTAATAGAGGATAATGAATATCAATTGGACCTTCAACCTGAAAATCCAAATGTGATTTCGGAGGTAATTGCATGATACGATTAAACTCTTCTAAAGTGAAACCTAATTTCTTTAAAACATATTCCTTATCCTGAATAAGCTCTACCGGATCATACAAAGGCTCATTTAGCAGTGATAGCGCTTCCTCTCTGGTCATTTGACCAGAACAAATGAGATTTGAAAGATGGGCTTTCCTTTTATTTACTTTGAATTTAGTAGGTAAGATGTAGTTTTGATAAAACTTGGTGAATATAGATTCATGGTGCTTACCTCCATAATCTTGCCACCCTATCTTTTCACTTATCAACTTCTTTACTTCACTTTTATTATAAGGCGCCCAATCGATAGGGCTGATAAATGTTAATTTTTTGAATCTTCTATAATAATGTTTTGAAAGAATTGAAAAAAACGGGTAAGTTTCAAGCTTAACTTCGCCATATTTATTATGGATTGCTTGAATGTTTATGGAGTCTTTTTTACTGTAGGTCCATGATTGAGGCAGCAGCGCTTCGGTTTCTATGTTTGCTCCGCTCAAAACATATTTTATGCTGTTCTTCGCTGCTAATTTATATAATGTCCCAAATATTGCATGATCTGTCAAAACCTCAATATCAATAACACCTGCCTTTATATAAGCCCTCTGTAGGTCCCTAAACTCTTCCCAGTCGACAACAAGAGTATACAAATCAGCATCTAAGTAATCAATGATATTGTTGATATTTTTAACCGCAATTTCCGAATTCCATCCATTATCGAAATGAACCACCAACGGTCGCAAATTAGCTTCTTTTACCAAGTAGGCAATGTAGGTACTATCTACACCTCCGCTAACCCCGATAATGCAATCATACTTCTTACCCTTACCTTGTTTTTTTAACTCAAAAACAGTTTCTCTCCATTTTAACCTTCCAGCTTCTCCATGAATTAAACTCACTTTTTCGGCAATCTTATATTCATGCCAATAATTACATATTCCATTCTCATCGAATGTAATATCGGGGTCGGCGATGTTGTCCATCACCGTCTTGGTACATCGTTTATATTCGGTATTCTGCATTAATTACTTACACTAAAATTTAATACTATCGACCTTTTCAACCATAAAATTAGGCACGCAAGCATAATCACAAAAATCAAGATTAGAGTGGACTCCGAATGAATCTAATTGCTTCAATTCTCGAACATGATTAACTTCTTTTACGATTCGCATTATTGAATAGTTACACTCTTTCAATATTTCCTCAATTTTATTTTGGCGTGCTAATCGCACACTATTTTTTACGTTGTAAACAGGCAGTATTTCTATTAATATAAATGGGTTATCTATTTTTATTCTTTCTTTAAAACTTTGAAGAACCTCTAGTTCAGCCCCTTCTACATCAATTTTTAAAAATCCTATTTTACTCCCAAGATAACTACTTATCTCATCACATTCAAACAATGGGATAAAAACTTCTCGCTCGATTTTTTGATCGGGCCTAAAATCTGAAATCATTGAAGCAGTTGAATCTGTTACACCTTTAGCAAAAAAATTAAGCACTCCTACCTCCGTTTTATTGGAAACTCCAAAAGGCATTAAAACTGAATTTTGAATTTTATTAATTTCAATGAGTGTTGAAGTGTAGTTCACACAAAATGGATTCGGCTCAAACCCTACATAATTAACCTCTTTATTTACTGACCGTAATTTCAGCAAGGTTTGACCAATATTTACGCCAACGTCCACAAAGGTTCCTTCATTTAAAACTAAAAGTTTACGCAACAGTCCAATCATCCAAGACTCGGACATAAACACGTTTGAATATCCAGATTTACCAATCACCGGAATTGTAAATGATGCTCCTTCAAGCTTTATGGGAATTTCTAGATTTAGCTTCTCTAGTAACTTTAGCTTGTTAAGTGATTTTAAAAAAAATGTATTCATCATGTTACTATATTTCAGGTATTAATAAACTTTAGTTTTCAAGTCGAGTTGAGTTGGATAGTTAATCAGGATTCCCCTCTGCTCTCCTCTGTATACAAACATACTTCCAGCTGCAACGGCTGACGCTCCGCTTTGGAAAGCAAATTTAAAGTCGTCCAAATTTCTAGCTCCGCCACTAGCAATCACCGGAACTCTAGATAGGCTTGAAATCGTCTTAATTAACTCCAAATCGTATCCTTTAAACGTCCCATCACGATCAATACTATTTAAAAAAATCTCTCCGACTCCAGCCTCGACAACGGCCTTAACGTAATCAATAAGACTATCTTTTATTTTCTTCTTTCCAGAATGTGAATACACTTGGTAGTTTCGAAAGATGCCTTTCTTGACGTCAATCGAGGCTGCAATGCTCTGTGCTCCATATTTTTCTTTAATCAACCTTACTAAATTAATATCTTGAGATAGGATACTATTTAGTACAACTTTTTCAATACCAACATTAAAAAGTGCGTCCACTTGATCCATGCTTTTTATAGCTCCTCCGTATGCAAATGGCATAAAAGCTTCGCTGCATATCTCTTCTATTTTATTATAGTTAGGCTGTCCCGCAGCTACCGTTGCCCTTATGTCTAATAATATTACTTCATCAACTTCCTTATCATTAAAAATCTTAACCGCATTAATAGGGTCACCTATGTAATTAGGATTTTTAAACTTTACAGTTTTAACAAGTTTATTATCAACTAGCGTTAACACTGGAATAACCCTTTTTAATTCTATATTTCCCATTTCTCGAAAGGCTTTTGGGTTATTCTTCTAAACTCATCAATATCATCTTTTAACTCCCGCTTCAACTGTTCTTTCTCGCCTTTGTCAATAATTGGTTTTTCAGAAAGGTGCTTATAAAACCAAGCACTCCAGTAGCTTGCTATTTTTTCAGCCAAACTAGGTGAAACTTTTGCTACAGCCCTCAAAATTAGCTTTCGCTTTATTACAGTTGGTATGCCTTTGGTTTCGGCCGTATTCGTTTTAAAGTCAAAAACTTGTTCATCTTGCATTTCATGCAAACCTAGAAATTTAAATATAGAGTTTAATTCACTTAGTGGTCGCTCTTGTAAATCCTCGAGCGATAAAACATGAATCTGCTCCATTTTGAAAAACTCTAAATACGCCTTTAACTGCATCCCATACATACTAGTTTTTATATAATTCCCACTCTCTTTACTGTAGTTAACGTCTGCCAGGCTATCGCAATGGTAACTTTCCAAAATGTGTGAAGCATACCGTTTTATCGGGTCACGTACAATGTAGACTAGTTTTACCTCGGGCGTGTCTTTGAAAATTCGTTCTGGAATGTTTTTATAGTATTTATTATGACACTTCGTATAGCTTTGTGGTGTGGTTCCTGCAATATTTTTATCTGTTTGAAAGAAAGAAGTATACCACTCTTTGCTTTTAACCCCATAGGTCCCATCTGCATAGTAATGGATTTCCTTCGGATTTGACATAAAAATATCTGGGTGCAAATTCAAATAATCGTGTAGACTTGAAGTTCCAGACTTCATTGCTCCAATAATTAATAAATTGGGTAAACGGTTATTCATTAAATTTCGGTAAAGTTTTTCAACAATTGCATTCCAAATTTGTGGCTTTTTTCGGGATGAAACTGAACACCAAAGATGTTTTTGGAAGCAACTGCTGAAGCAAAATCGTACCCATAATGACTATAACACAGCGCGTCTTCTGCATTATTTGGTTGCATATGATAACTATGGACGAAGTAGAATCTGGACTTTTCATCTAACCCGTCTAATAGTTTGCTGTTTTTGGCCGGTTTAATATAATTCCATCCCATATTCGGAACCTTATTGGTCGCATTAATTTTATTGATATCAAAATGAATTATTTCCATATCGATCCAGCCTAGCCCGGGCTCGACACCCTCTTCACTTTTTAAGCCAAGCATTTGAGAACCTAAGCAAATTCCTAAAATGGGAATCTTATCTTCCTTTACTCGTTGAGTTAAAACCTCAACTAAACCACTCGCTCTCAGCTGCTTCATTCCGAAGTCAAAATGACCAACTCCAGGCAATATGAGCTTTTCAGAATTCTTGATTTCCTCAATTGAATTAGATATTCTTGAAAATACTCCAATTTTTTTCAACATGTTTTGAATTGACTTTATATTGCCAGCTCCGTAATCAACAATTGTAATCATTTATTGCAGTTTCATAAATTCTTCTAATTCGCTTGTAAAATTCTTCCCTACCAAAACGTTTTATTACATCCCTCTTGATTTTTTGATGATCATACTCTCGATAATTCTCTTTAATTTCCTTTAAAGAGTGCGTCAATTGCTCTGTATTTCTGCACTCGAACAACAAACCATTTGTACTATCTACAATACATTCTGGACCTCCACATTTTGAGGCTATAACCGGCTTTCCCAGGGCTAAAGCTTCGATCAAGACCACTCCAAAAGTCTCATAATAACTTGGCAATAAAAGCACATTACATTTTCTCATTTCGTCAACTACTCTTTCCCGTCTCAAAAAACCTAGAAATTCGACGTTAGTTAATCCTAATTCAGAAACGACACTTTCTAAATGTTGCCTTAAATAACCGTCCCCTGCAATTTTTAAAACAACTCCATTATCATTCTTAAATGCCGTTCCAAATGCCCTAATCATCTCCTCTTGGCCCTTTATCGGAATTAAATTAGCAACGTTTAGAAAAACAAACTTACCTCCTGACGACTGATTTTCAACATTTTCGTCCTCAAACACTCTATCAATAACATTAGGAAACCATTTTACCTTGTCCTCTTCAATTGAATACTTTCTCTCCAATTGCTTCACAAAGCTCGGACTTACCGCATTAAGATTATTCATTTCTTGAAAATGCTTTGAAATCATAGATTCCAAGACATCCGGTATATCTCGCATTAGATGCTCTGAGCTTCTTTCTGTGACAACAATTGGAATGCTGTATTTATTGGACAAATAGTTACCCATCATTCCTGCATAAACCATATTGTGCGCATGCATAACATCAGGTCGACCGTATTTCTTAATATACCTTGCCATGGCATAGTCTCCCATCTTCTTCCATTTCTCTAACCTTCCTGCAGAATCTTGCGTTCTAATTAAGCCATAAGAACCTTGAAATCTGAAAACATTGATTCCATTTAAATTTTCTTCATTTAAAGCAAATGGTACTGGAAAAAGCAGATAAATAATTCGCTTCAAAGCATTTCCAAAACCAAACCTTGATACAAATATGGTTTTTAAGCCCCTTATGTATTCCTTCACGGTAAAATATGGTTTAACTGCTAACACCCCTACTGCATTCCCTTTTTCAATAAAAATTTTTGCTTGATCAAATTGAAAAATTCCTGCGGTCGGATGTTTTTTTGTTACGAAGTACTCGGATGGAAGAATAATAATATGCATATGTTAACCCACTGTTTTTAATAGTGCACCAAGATGTCTTCGCAGAGAAGTACTTATGGTTAATGACTTGTGCTTAAAAATTAACAACCCGCCCCTAAAGTACATGGAAATACTGCCAACTTTTAACTGACTAGTTAAAAACTTATCGAGCATTTTCGAAGTAATTTCATTTACATGTTGTATCTCATAACCTGCATTCGACAAACTTTCAACTATATAATCGTATGTTTTGAGGCCACTAATCAATTTAAAATAATCGGACTTTAAACTCCAAATACTTCCTGAGTGAACCCGGTAGCATGAATATGAAATGTTATCTATAAACTTTCCGCCACCATGAAAACCCAAAAGGTGCCACAAATAAGTATCTAAATTTATACCTCCAAAAAAACTTAAGTCTCTAGCTACTAAATTTCTAAACACTACCGTACACGTTATCATTTCACCCTTGCTTTGTAGTAACTCCAATTTAGTATGCGACCTATATGAAGGCCACTTACTTTCTCTTTTTACCTCATTATTTTCATCAATTACCTTTGCTCCATGGTAGCATGCAGAGTATTTCCCATTTTTCTCGAGAAAATCAACCTGTTGTTGTAGCTTATTTGAATCTGTCCAGAAATCATCACCTTCACACAAAGCTATATACTTACCTCGACAAGACAGCATTGTATTTGTCCAGTTCCCGTTCATGCCCAAGTTACTTTCTCTATTTACAAACCGAATGATATCCGGATACCTATCTGCGTACTCTTGACAAATCGCTGCTGTAGAATCTGTCGAATGATCATCGCCAATAACAATTTCATAACTAAAATCGACATCTTGTATAATTGCGCCATACAAGCATTGACGAATATACTTTTCATGATTATACGTAATAATGCATGCACTTACAAGAACAGGTTTATTCTCCATCCAATTCAAAAGCTATCGATATGAATACTTTTTTACCATCCTGATTACGGAAAAATGCATTTTTGTAAGTGCCATGTGTAAGTGCCCTTAAGCGATTGATAGCCTCTTTGTAGGAAACTCGCTTTTCTAGGTCCAATTCACAAAGTGCATTAAAATCTTTTTTTAAATATAATTCTCCTTCTTCGATATTATCGTAGGTAGTGTAAGTATTATTTATAATTTTTGAAAAGTTATCTTTAAACAATTTTATCTCCTTTTCACACACTCTCTTATAAACGTCCAAAGAAGTATCATAATCAAATTGTTCAACAAACTCTCTTGCTATTATAGGGCCGTGATCTAACTTGACATCCATTTCATGAATAGTTGCTCCAACCTTATTCTCATTGATTATAGCAAACACTTGAGGATACCAACCTCGGTTAATTGGATTATACCCAGGATGAATATTTATGCAACGCACAGATTCAACCAATCTTTGGGGAAATAATTGTTTACAGTGCACAGAGATAATTAAATCAAAACTCTCAATCAACCAACTTACGTTTTCCTTAACATTAAGTGCGCACTTAATGTCAGAAAAATCTTCATGTTGCCATATTGCAGATTTTAAGTGGCTGTGACGATAAGTAACAACCAGTTCACTAGAACCCATTTCGTCGAAAACATTTCTTATTCCTCCATATTGAACCTCGTTGTCTGTGATAACTAAAACTCTCTTCATCGCAATAACTTTATAATAATTTTTGAGATTTTCATTTGATCACTTACATCTAAATCATGAAACAGAGGAATACATAGAGTACGCGAAGCGCAGTCATCTGTAATCGGAGTTGGTTGTGCCTTGACATAATCCAAGCTACTTAAGCTGGGGTAAAAATAACGTCTTGCAAAGATTGACTCTATCTCTAAGGCTACTTTCACTTTTTCCATAATTCCTTCACTTTCGAACAAAATAGGATAGTAAGCATAATTGAATTCACAGCCTTCCTCTATTATCGGCTTTTGAATTGCTAATTCTGATAACCATTCGTCGTAAATTCCGGATTGGGTTTTGCGTCTTTGAATGATCGTATTTACATCATCTAAGACACAAAGTCCCATTGCCGCGTGCAGCTCCGAGTTCTTTCCATTGATGCCGACACCGTTAAACTTTTCAGGCCCATCGTGTCCAAAATTCCGCATATACGCCATTCGTTCGATTAAAGCTTTTTCTTGAGCAAACACAATTCCTCCTTCCGTTGAGTGCATTAATTTAGTAGCATGCAAACTAGTGGTGCTAATGTCTCCGTATTCGAAAATACTTTTTCCTTTGTACTTCGTTCCAAAGCAATGAGCTGCATCGTAAATTACCTTTAAATTATGCTTTGCTGCAATGCTTTGAATGGCATCAATATCACACGCATTGCCAAAGCAATGGGTAGCCAAAATAGCAGAGGTTTTTGGAGTAATTACAGCTTCAATTTTTAAAGGGTCTATATTTAAACTATCCTTCTGAATATCCACAAATACCGGGTTGCAACCTTCCCAAACAATACTGCTAGTAGTTGCCACGTAAGAGAATGGTGTTGTTATAATTTCACCTTTCAAGTCAAGTGCCTTTATGGCCAATTGCAACGCAATGGTACCATTTCCAACAAAAAGCAAATCACTTATGTTTAAGAAGGCTTTTAACTGTTTTTCAAACTCCAACAACAGCGGGCCATTATTGGTTAACCATCCTTTTTCAAAAATACCATTGACGTACTGAATATATTTCTCTTTTGAAGGCAAATAAGGCTTTGTAACTGGAATCATGTTGCACTTTTTATTTCTGAGGTTTTATTTTCCCAAGGAAAGTTCTGATGTTCAGAAGAGACGTCAAGGAAATCTATCAATTTCTGGTAGCTATTCTTTTCAGAAAGGTTGATAACCAATAAGTCTTCTTTACGATTTTCAAAAAACTTCAATACACCAGAATTATACTCCCTGTAGCTGTTTAATAGCGCTTCTTTATCATACACTCCGCTATTGGGCGAATTACAAATTGCTTTTTGAGCCTCCCACATGAAACCTTTATATATGTATTCCGCATTTTTTAAATGCTCCTCAGTTGGGATATTACCATCTCCAAAAAGTTTAGAATGATATTTCGTTATGGATTGATACCATTGTTCTGGAGAGTCTCTTACGGTGAGAATAAACTTTGAGTTTGGGAACTTGCTGCTTAAATGCTTATATGTATTTGGTAAGCTAAACGGAATGTCCTGAAAAACTTGAGCACTCCTGCAATAGCGATATATAGGCTCATAGTTCTTGGAAGTATAATAAGGTAAGAGTCTCTCTGCAGCTCGTTGATCTCCTACGATAAAACCCAAATCGATAAATGCTCGTTTAAGCGAAGTGGTTCCGGTTTTGTTCCTGCCAATGCAAAAGTATTTGGTTTTGTGCGACAAACTAATCGGTCGAACGAAATCCTTGTTAAGTCTTTTCATTTCATGGATAAACCTTCCTATTAACTTTTCCAACGCTTAATTATTTTTTTAATATTCTCCATTACGAAAGTACTTCCTTCTGATTTTAAAACCCTATGAAAAATTAAGTAAAATAGAAGATACGAAATGGCCAAAATAACTTTAGAGATAAGACCGTTAACGAACTGAGAAGCAAAAATAACCACAATTAATAAAATAGCTCCCTCAGAAATTCTATATAAATGCTTAAAGATACTCAGCTTGAAATAATAATTTAAGAAAACTATGTTTATCACTGTTAGTAAGTATATGACGATCACGCTTGCAACAGTAAATTCATGGATTCCGCAGGCATAGGCAAAGTACAGTGGGATTAAACCAATCGTTTTACGCAATAAACCAATGTAGAAATTCTGACGTGCCCCCCCTTTACTCATGAAAGCGTTTACAATCATGCTGTTTATCGGATACAATGAAACTCCCAAAATCAGCACTTGGAATATAGGAACGGACTCTACCCATTTTTCACCAAATAAGCCAAGGATTATTTCTTCTCCCAATACATACAAAAAACCTGTAAGGGCAAAGGATATAAAAGATATAACTGAAAGTACTTTAAAGTAAACTTTACTATATTCATCCTGACTATCTTGCAGAGAAGAAAGGGCGGGGTAAAACACTTTAGTCAAACTAGAAGAGGAATAAAGTGTAACTTGATCTTTCAAAGAAACAGCTCTGCTATAATAACCCAAAGTTGCAGGAGAAAACACTTTACCTATTAACATTACATCTAGTTTACTGAAGGTAGTAGAAATAAGTCGATCAAAAAAAACATACGAACTAAAACCCATAAGAGACTTCAAGGACTTGTAGGAAAAAATCAAGCTTGGCCTCCAAGAGGAGATTCGCCACAATAGTATTAAGGATATTAAACTGGTAACTAAATTTTGAATTACTAATGAGTACACCCCAAAGCTATAGAATGCCGCTAACAGACCTATGATTCCACCCGCCATAGATGCAACCATATTTGATAAGGTCAAGCTTTTAAAGTTTAACTCTTTAATCAATACAGCAGTTTGAACCTGAACGAAAGAATTTATAATAAAACTAAAAGACAACCATCTAACTATTCCAGTAATCTCGCTTAGCTTATAAAACTGACCGATTAGCGGAGCTGAGAGAAAAAACAACAGAGCAAGGAGTATACCAGCCAAAATATTGAAATAGAAGACTGAACTATACTCCAAATTTGAAACCTTCTTTTTTTGAATTAATGCTGCATTAAAACCTACGTCAATAAACACTTGCGAAATCGCAATAAATACCATTGACATCCCGATTAATCCAAATTCAGAAGGACTTAAGATTCTTGCTAAAAAGATAGAAATAATAAAACCGCTTCCTTTTGTTGCAATTAGCCCTCCAAAATCCCATGCAATAGCGATGGCTGATTTTTCTTTCAAAGACCTCACAAACAGAGAATGCTATCTGTCTTCAGAGTAGTAGCCATAGCCGTATCCATATCCATATCCATATCCATATCCATATCCATATCCATATCCATATCCAAAAGCATTTTTTTGTTGCTTAACAGCGTTCACTACAATTCCCAAGTTCTTAATTTTTCCGTTTTCATAAATCTCGTTCAAATTAGATAAATAAGCTTTTTTGGTATAACCCTGTCTAACTATGTAGATTGCTGCATCTATATATTTACTAATAATTGAAGCATCAATTACCAGACCTAAAGGAGGAGTGTCGATTACTATAACATCATACTTATCTTGCAATTCAGCTATCAATTGATCCATTTTAGCACTTTCGATTAATTCAGCAGGGTTCGGAGGGATAGGCCCTGAGGAGATTAAATCTAAGTTATTGACCATTGTTGATTGAGTTGATTCTTCCAGATTCGATTTCCCAATTAAATAGTTACTTAGTCCTTTATTGTTGGAAAGATTGAAATCTTCATATATTTTAGGTTTCCGTAAATCAGCCCCGACTAAAACCGTTTTTTTACCTGATCCTGCATAAATACCAGCCAAATTTATAGAGGTAAATGTTTTACCCTCACCTGAAACAGATGAAGTAATCATAACGATAAACTTTTCCTTTCCGCCAACCATGTAACTTAAGTTGGTCTTGATACTCCTAAAAGACTCTGAAATAACTGATTTCAAATTCCCCGTTACTACAATATTGTTTTCCAAACTTTTCTTTAGCATTATAGCACCCAAAATTGGTATTGCAGTTTGATTTTCAATATCAGATTTATCTACAATTTTGGTGTTAAAAAAATAGAAAAGAAGAATTAGAAAAGCAGGAATTGCAATTCCTATTCCTATAGATGTAGTATATATACTGGATTTTCTGGGACCTGTGTAGTTTGTTCTATAAATTGAGGCAAAATCTAAAATTTGTGCTTTTTCGAGATTTGAAGCTTTCGCAATGCTTGCTTCAGACCTTTTATTCAACAAAAAAGTATATAAATCGCTCAACAGTAAATTTTCTCTCTTCAAGTTTAAAAATAATCGTTCCTCTTCAGGAATCTGCAACACTTTCTCCTCCTGCTTATTCACTCTATACTCCAACTCTTTCATAAGGCGATTTACTTCTGCAAGTGTCGATTCTACTTTTGATTTTAACTTTTGTGCTTGACTTTTAATTTCTATATCCTTTTGCAGTATAACACTACTCCCTTCCGTAGTTTTAAAACGCATTTCCATTCTTTCTTGGGATAGTACTCGCAATTGCGCTATTTCCACATCAAGGCTCTCATCCCTTAAGCCAAAGATACTTGATGATGGAAAATCAGAAAAATTATTTTCATTGATCAATTTTAAGATTGCTTCGTAATAACTTCTTTCTACGATTCTTTTCTTAAGTTGTTCCTCCAACTTAATTACCTCTGCAACATTATTGTTCCCAAGTTCGTCTATAAAAATTCTGTTTGTAAAACTTTTTCTTTGAAATTTTTCTAATTCATGTTCTTTGATAACTAATGAATCTGCAATAACCTTTAATTGCTCATCTACAAATTCTATGGTATTGCTTGCAATTTTATTATTTTCATCCACACCCCATTGCAAATAGGTTCTCATTAACGTATTAATAAAATCTATTGATTTTGATGGAGTTTCGCTGTTATGAGACAATGTCAAGATGGAAGACTCACTGTTTTCCAAATCAATTGCCAAAGCCCCTTGTAGAAACCTAGTAATTTTTCCACGTTCATTAAATTGAAACGCATATACCTCTTCATCATCTGACTTTAAATAGTTGGAAGAAATATTTAGTACAGAACCTTCGAAGGTAAAATTATCATTTAAGTCTAATAAATCATCCGTATTTAATTCATCTATGCCATTCGAAACTGCAAATTTACTAGAGGGATTAAATTTTACAAAAATTTTATTTTTTGGAACTTTACCGGATATTAATTTCACATTAAATGGAGACGACGGATAAAATTCAGAAGTTTTGATATTACCAATCTTGTAATAACTTATGTCCCATTTTAATGAATCCGCTACCCTTTTCATTAGCGGATAAGACTGTATGATACCGATCTCATTTATCAATCTATTTCTGCCGCTAACTAACTCCATACCAGGTAAAAAATACTCTTGTCCCCAAGAAGAATATTCATCTTTCACCAGCATTCTGGCTGTAGTAGTATACGTTGCTTTTAAATACCTTACATTGTAAAACGCATAGGATGTGCCAATTAATAAGCCTAAGACTAATAGATACCAATATCTTAATAAATATCTAAAATATACTTTTGGATCGATCTGTATAGATGGTCCTGACGTTACGTTTTCTCGCATTTAAATTTTAAGATTTTGGCAAAGGAACGAATTAAATTAATTTATTAAATTAGTTAATAAATTGAAGCAAAATAAAATTTTTTATAAACCTTTAGCTTCTGTTTGCGTATTAAACATATACATTGACATCAGTAATTAAAAATTTAACTTAATTTTGTCCTGACATCAATTCATTAGCTTTAATCGAAACAAAATGAAAAAACTAATACTTGTATCTATCTCGATTGTTATTGCACTTATCGAAGGCTCAGCACAAACTGGACCGGGTGGGGTTGGCAATAGCTCAAACAACTCCTTATGGTTGGATGCTAGCACTTTAACAGAACCGAATGGCAATCCTATTATTTCTTGGACGGATCAATCAGGAAACTCTAATTCTGCGACACAACTTAATGTGAGTTCTCAACCCATTATGAGTACAAATCAAATAAATTCTTTGCCGGGTATTAACTTTGATGGATCGAATGATTATTTAGAATTAGTTTCTTCTATTAGCGATATTGGAAATACTACTTTTATCGTTTGTAATTCAAGAAGCAGTTCATATTCTTCAATTCTTGCACTGGCCAAGCATCACTTCAGTTTTGGAAAGGGTTTAATTCGGACAGAACATGTAGATGGTAGGAAAATAGTTGAGAAAAGTGAGAATAGTTTTTCTTTGAGTTCATTTTCTACTAATTCAAATCCAGTTTCCGGGCCGGTTTTTGTCACTAATAGTACCTTAACTAGGAGCTTTACTAGATCAGGCTTATATTCCTTGACTAACGAATCAGTTGGTGCTCTTTTTTACTCTGGGTCTTTTCAATTTCATTTCGATGGATTAATTTCAGAAATTGTGGTATATAACGAGGAATTGAATTCTGCATCAAGAAAAATAGTTTCAAATTATTTAGCTGCAAAGTATAGTTTAATCCCAGAGACAAATCTATACAACTACTCATTAACTCACGGTCAGGATTTAAAAGGAATAGGAAGAGAATCTGATGGGGCTAATTTATCTGCCAAAGGGCGAGATTCACTCAAAATCTCAAATGCTAGTAGTTTAAGCGATGGAGAATACCTGCTAATAGGCCATGATGGAGGAGCATTTACTACATCGGTTTCAGTTCCAAGTGGAATTGACGAAAGGTGGAACAGGGTATGGAGAGCGGACATGACCGGTAATGTTGGAACGATTGATTTGGAATTTTACCTTGGTACCTCTGGCTTTGCAGCTACAAACAATTATGTAATTTTAGTTGAAAATGCAGATGGCGATTTTTCAAATGGAGGAACCAGTTTCATTACCAATACCCCAACTCTAACTTCAGGTGTACTGAAATTCACAGGAGTCTCAATTCCTGATGGCGCATACTTCACTTTAGCGGAATCTAGCGGAGAAATTTCCGCAATTGCAGATGGTAACTGGAATTCAACATCGACTTGGAGTAGTGGTATCATACCGGACAGTGGAAGTATCGTTTCTATTGGCTCCCCATTTACTGTGACTATTGGAGCGAATTCATCAGTCAATAATTTAAGTATTCATTCAGGCGGAATCTTAAGTTTCTCAAGCAGTGATACATTAAGCGTATTTGGTAACTTAACCGTAGCAGGATCAATATCTGCGGGTACTGGGACTTTTAGTGCAAAAAATAAAGTCATCAATCAGTCGTTCACCAATAATACAGGTTCTACTGTGGAATTAAATAATTTCCATAGTGAAGCTAATGGCGGAGTTTCAATAAATGTTGGAAACTGGACAATATCAGCCAATTTACAGATTGAACATGGTCAATTAGATGTAAGTAATACAACAAGCTTTACTTTACTCTCCAATTCTACGTCTACCTCACAAATCCTTCCTTCAGCAGAGAATTGCTTCGTAGGAGATTTCACTATACAAAGATTTATATCATCAAGAAATTCTAATTATTGTAATTTCTCTTCACCAATGATTGCATCAACTGTTAATGAATTAGATGATGACTTATTCCTTAGCGGTGTAGGAGGTGCTGATGGCAATGCAACTACAAGTGGAGGTGCTACCTTTTACAGTATCAAAACATTTAACCGTTTTACCGAATCACACAATAATGTTACAAGTACATCAACAATACTTAGCCCAAGCGTCGGATATGAAATTTATTTGGCAACAACTTTAGGAACCTTCAATGCTACTACTGTTGACTTAGTAGGAACACCTTCTGTTGGGCAGGTATCGTCTGTGCAAGTAAATCAAGGTTGGAATTTAGTAGGGAATCCATATCATAGTTTTTTGTCGTGGACGGATGTCACCAAAGCCGCAAGCGTTCCAAACGACTACTACATTTTTAACACTAATAATGGTAGTTATGACTTTATTAGTGGTGGAACTGACCCTATTGCTCCAGAACAAGGCTTTTGGATTAATATGCTACAACAAGGAGGAAAAGTTCTAACCTTCAACGAAGATGATAAGGTTTCTTCTAATTCATCTACTTTTTTACGAAAGAAAAAAACTCAACAAACTTCTTTTATCATTAAATCTAACTCCAATACTTTTTCAACAAAAACTATAATCAATTTCGATGCAACCGCATCTTTAAAATTCGACGACCTTGATGCCAAATTTCTAAGTTCCCCAAATTTGGAGACTCCGGCTATATATTCTTTCCCTGAAGGGAGCGATGTTCGGTTAACAAAAAATTCTGTTTCTCCTGACGAAGAGTCACTGAAGATTCCATTGACCATAGATATCCCAATTCAAGGTACATATTTAATTGAATCTGAAAATATCTCTACTTTACTTGGCAATTACTCATGTGCATATCTAGAAGACAAAGAAAATAACACATTAATTGATTTCAACTTTGATAATTCAGTTACCTTTGAATCAGAAAGTGGAGAATCGAAACGATTTAATTTAATCCTTAGTAACTCATTTGAAGAATGTCAGAAAGAGATTCTTAATAATAATTCTCATACTTCAAAAAATAAGGTTCTGTCACTTCGTAACACAAATCGAAGCTTCTATTTAGACTATAACTTCGGTTCTGAATCAAACAACTCATTATCTATCGAAATTTTGAATATTAATGGACAATTAGTAAAATCATTAGGATCTGTCTCGGTCATTGGGAAAGGTGCTTATAGACTAGAAAATTTAGAAGGGTTGAAAAATGGAGTTTATTTAATTAGGGTTGTCGGAAATACAGCATCCCTCAACGAAATAATTAAAATATAAAGAATGACTATTAGGAATCAATATAACAAGATGAAAAAAATATTATTGTTTTTAATTCTAATGCTTTCAACAAGTTTATTATTTAATCTTGCCGCTCAGCCTCCACCTCCTGGAGGTGGAGGTGATACCTCTAACCCTAATTGCTTCCCTCCACCATGTATTCCAATTGATGGAGGAATTAGTTGGTTGTTGCTTGCCGGGGCTGCCTATGGTGGTAAAAAGCTATATAAAGCGAACAAAGACAAAAATGCAGAAGCTTAAAACTTCAAAAAGGAACGCCGTAAGCGTTCCTTTTTTTTTGATACTTTTAGTCTATGAAAAAGCTTCTGTGGTTTATTTTTCTTCTACTTCTAGCCATTTTAAGCTACTATCGAGAGGTTTTATTTGTTAGCATTAACGCAGTGATTGGCGGGGAGCAGTTCTTTTGGGCAAAAACAACTCAAATAGATTTTTTTCTAAATAAGAGTTCATCAACCTTGATGCAATACAAGTACATGATGACAGTTGGGTTTACTGCACTCTTTGCCTTGTTCACGACCATAGGCCTTCGCGTTTCTTTTCAAGAAAAGACTCCTTTTCTTTTGGCACTGCTTACTTACAGCGTGTGTTGTATTATTGCGGGTTTTATATTAGTTTACGCTTTGCTCACAAATAGTTTTGAGAGTGTTTACTCCTTCCTTCGTCTGATTATTGAGTATTTGCATAATCCGCTTATTTATATTTTTATTAGTGCGTCTTTTTTAGGGTATTCTTATTCGCAGAAGAAGTAAGTTTTGTCACTTGAGGTAATTTCCAGCCCCATGAGTGATCGAGTTTTTAACGAGATTGTATCGAAGGGAACTGGAAATTGTTCGAAAATACAACGATTCATAAAGTCCAATTCAACTACCTTTCATTTTTTATTATAATAAGCCTATGGAAACCTTGTCCCTTGAAGTAATTTTCCAAAAAATTTCGCAAAACTTTGAAATTTAGAAATGGCTGTTTGAATTCAGCTTTAGCTGAATGAATTGCCGTTTCTTTCAAAGTTTGAGAAGTAATTTTTTTTTAAATTAAATCAGAGGACTGAGCTTTTTCGTTCTTTTTGCTCAGCAAAAAGGACAAGAAGCTAATCATTACTGATTATTCTAAATTATCTCTTAAAGTAATTTCCTGCAGCCTGAGTGTTTGAGTTTTTAACGAGATTGTATAGAAGGGAACTGGAAATGGTTCGAAAACACAACGATTCATAAAATCCAATTCAACTTCCTCTCATTTTTCCCTAGATCGACTGATGCCGGTATAAACTAAAAAAGCTAAGCAGAAAATTCGCTAAAACATAAGATTAAAAGTATATATGCTCAGCATCAAAAAACGAAATTCTGGACTCCAAGTTCGTACAGTCGACAACTAACAAACCAAATCATTCAATTAACGCATTGAGACCTTTCAATCATTCACTTATTCTTCCATCAAAAAATTAAAACAATGCGTAATTTTAATCCTCAAATTCACAAGCACCATTATGATTAAAGACAAGCTAATTGCAGACCTAATTGAGGACGAAAAGGATAGACAAACAAGGGGAATTGAATTAATTGCCTCTGAGAACTACGCTAGTGATTCTGTGATGAATGCGATGGGTTCTGTATTGACCAATAAGTATGCAGAAGGATTACCCGGAAAGAGGTACTATGGAGGCTGCGAAGTGGTAGATCAAGTGGAGAACATTGCTATTGATCGTTTAAAACAATTATTTAATGCGGAATGGGCAAACGTACAACCCCATTCGGGAGCTCAAGCAAATGCCGCCGTAATGTTAGCATGTTTAAATTCGGGAGATCCTATCTTGGGGTTTGATTTATCGCATGGTGGACATTTAACACACGGTTCCCCTGTAAACTTTTCAGGGAAACTATACAATCCACATTTTTATGGTGTGGAAAAAGAAACCGGAACCATCGATTACGATAAGGTAGAAGCTATAGCGCTAGAAATAAAACCAAAAATGCTCATTTGCGGAGCTTCATCTTACGTTAGAGATTGGGATTTTAAACGATTTAGAGCCATTGCAGATAAGGTAGGTGCCATTTTATTGGCAGATATTTCTCACCCTGCAGGCTTAATTGCAAAGGGAATCTTAAACGATCCTCTACCCTACTGTCATATTGTTACCTCCACCACGCACAAAACGTTAAGAGGCCCACGTGGAGGTATTATCATGATGGGAAAAGATTTTGAAAATCCATTTGGCATCAAGAACCCAAAAGGAGAGTTGAGAATGATGTCGGCTTTGTTAGACTCCGGAGTTTTTCCTGGAACACAAGGAGGACCGTTAGAACATGTAATTGCCGCCAAAGCGGTCGCATTTGGTGAGGCATTGGAAGACTCTTTTATGGACTACATGTTACGAGTTACAGAAAATGCGAAACTCATGGCGAGTGAATTGGTAAGCAAAGGTTATGATTTGGTGTCAGGAGGCACAGAAAACCATTGCATCCTTATCGACTTGAGAAACAAAGACCTTAGCGGAAAAAAAGCAGAACGATTATTAGGCTTGTGCGATATCACCGTGAATAAAAACATGGTCCCTTTTGACGATAAGTCGCCTTTCATTACCTCGGGAATTCGAATTGGTACACCTGCCATTACTACCAGAGGAATTGGAACGGAAACCATCCCGGCAATTGTAAACCTAATCGATCAAGCACTTACTTTAGACGAAGAGTCTGCTGAGTTTCTAGCCATCAAGGGAAAAGTAAACGAGCTAATGAGCCCTTATCCATTGTTTCAAGAAGTGTAGTCCATGAAAGAACTCCTAGCGAATCTCAAGCAAAATAAAAAGGCAATCCTTTTTGTCGTTTCCATGCTAGGAATTTATTTGGTGTTACAATCCGTTTACGATTACATTCTCAGTCCAAACACTTCGGTGGATGCAAAGCTAATTGGACTTATTATTTCCCAAGCGGAAGCCACTTTACAGGCTTTAAATTATGAATTACTCATTCCAAATCCCATCTATGGGGATCACATGGGGATTAAAGATACTCCTGGAGTCGTCATTGGCACTCCATGCGATGGATTGAGTTTATTCATTCTCTTTACTTCCTTCTTGCTCGTCTTTAGCGGGAAGTGGTGGTTTAAACTGATCTATATTATTTTAGGAGTAGGATTGATTCACGTATTGAATATCCTTCGGGTGGTGGCGTTGGCACTTATCGTGAAATACTCACCCGAGTCCCTCGATTTTCACCATTCCTATACGTTTACCTTATTTATCTATTCCATCATCTTTTTAGTTTGGATGCTCCGAATTAAGATTTACAGTAGATGGAAAGTTTGAAGGCCGAGACCTGTTTTAACAAAAAAATACGGTAATTGAACACCGTGCGATTTCACAAAAAATTGCCTTTTCTCGATACAAATTTTGCCTGCAAAATTCACTCGAAATGACAATTTTACTTCCTTTAGTGCTTATTTAGCTTTTCCTATTAAGTTAAGCCAATTAAAAGGGTTGTAAAACTCAACAGAAATCGAACAATTCATTTCCCCTTACTATGCGCTCTCGTAGAATTCTCAATTAAGATAAGTTAGTTTGTCACATGGAGTGTTCTTCGTAGCTCAACAGAAATAGAACAATTCATTTCCCCAAACTATGTGCTTTTGTAGAATACTCAATTAAAATAAATTAGTTTGTCACATGGAGTGTTCTTTGTAGCTCAGCGGAAAAGAATGTATCCAAATGCAGACCAACCTATATTCAATAAAAAAGGCGAACCTTTCGATTCGCCTTCTCAATTTAATTTTAATGCTCCTTAAATATCCACATTCGCATATTTAGCGTTTTTCTCGATAAATTCACGTCTTGGTGGAACTTCATCTCCCATAAGCATTGAAAAGGTTCTGTCTGCCTCTGCAGCGCTTTCCACAGCAATTTGTCGTAATGTTCTAGTTGATGGATCCATCGTAGTACTCCACAATTGCTCGGCATTCATTTCACCCAGACCTTTGTAGCGCTGAACACTTACGCTTGAATCCTTACCTGCTCCTTTGAACTCATCGATGGCAGCATCCCTCGTTTCATCGTCCCAACAATATTTTGACTTTGTTCCTTTTTTCACTTGGTACAGCGGTGGCGTTGCAATGTATATATTTCCACCTTCTACCAATTCCTTCATGTGTCTAAAAAAGAACGTCAGAATTAAAGTTTCAATATGGCTACCATCTACATCGGCATCACACATGATAATTACCTTGTGGTACCTTAATTTTGATACATCCAAAGCTTTAGAATCTTCTTCAGTTCCAACTCTCACACCTAACGCGGTATAAATATTTTTAATCTCTTCGTTTTCGAAAATCTTATGGTGCATTGCTTTCTCCACATTCAAGATTTTACCTCTAAGTGGCATGATGGCCTGAAACTTTCGATCTCTTCCTTGTTTTGCAGTTCCGCCTGCGGAATCTCCCTCTACAAGGTAAATCTCACACAACGAAGCATCTTTCTCAGAGCAATCTGCTAGTTTACCCGGCAAACCAGATCCAGTCATTACATTTTTACGCTGCACCATTTCACGCGCTTTTTGAGCGGCATGTCTAGCTTGTGCAGCAAGAATAACTTTTTGTACTATTGTTTTTGCATCATCCGGATTCTCCTCTAAATAGTACGCCAACATTTCAGATACTGCTTGAGAAACAGAAGCTGAAACTTCTCGGTTACCTAATTTAGTTTTAGTTTGCCCTTCAAATTGCGGCTCTTGAACCTTAACCGAAATAATCGCTGTTAAACCTTCGCGGAAATCATCTCCAGTAATTTCGAATTTCAACTTTGAAAGTAAACCTGATTCATCAGCATATTTTTTAAGGGTATGCGTTAGGCCTCTTCTAAAACCTGACAAATGCGTTCCACCTTCATGTGTATTAATATTATTCACATAAGAGTGTAAATTTTCTGAATATGAAGTGTTGTAAATCATGGCCACTTCTACAGGAACTCCATTCTTTTCTCCTTCAAATGAAATTACATTTTTCATTAAAGGTTCACGATTGCCGTCAAGGTATTTGATAAACTCCTTTAATCCCTCTTCAGAATGAAATGTCTCTCCTTCAAATTCTCCATCTTCTTTCTTTGCTCTTCGATCAACTAAATGAATGGTAATTCCCTTATTCAAGTAGGCCAATTCTCGCATTCTATTGGCTAATGTCTCGTAGCTGTATTCTAGAGTAGATGTAAAAATAGTTGGATCTGGCTTAAAGGTTACTGTTGTTCCTCTTTTATCCGTTTCACCTACTTCTCTAACCGGATATGAAGCTTTTCCTCTGGCATACTCTTGCTCATAAATAATTCCGTTTCTGTATACAGTTGCTTTCAAGTGTTCTGAAAGTGCGTTCACACAACTTACACCAACACCATGCAGTCCGCCGGAAACCTTGTAAGAATCTTTATCGAACTTACCTCCTGCTCCAATCTTGGTCATTACAACTTCAAGGGCTGAAACTCCCTCTTTTTTATGAAGGTCTACCGGAATACCCCTACCGTCATCTTCTGTTGTAATCGAATTATCTTCATTAATTATTACCGTAATATTATTACAATGACCTGCTAATGCTTCGTCAATGGAATTATCTACTACTTCGTATACCAAATGGTGTAAACCTCTTGTACCAACATCGCCAATATACATGGATGGACGCATACGAACATGCTCCATTCCTTCCAACGCTTGAATGCTATCGGCTGAATAATTGTGCTTGTTAAATTCTTCTTTCTTCTCGCTCATATTATTTAAAATAACCTATTAAACAAATATATTGAAAGCCCCCTTTTTAACGCGATAAAAGCCGCTAAAAATAGCAGCTTTTATTAACAGGTAATCAACAATTTATATTCTCATTTTCAGAAACTTACAAACCCTAAAAAGCATAGGTTAATCCACACCAAACGTTAAAGCCTTGAGTGGGGTAATCTTTATACTTTTCGAAGTTAATTCCGCCAATATTATTAAACTGAACAAAGGCAGAAAGGCGCTTCGTATACCTGTATTCTACATTCAAATTCGCATCGAAAATGGATTTCAACTTTACCACATCGTAATCGATTATAGCATTGTTCACATATAAGTTAGCTTCTCCCCTTGCAAACTGCTCACCCCAGAAAATCAAGTCCGTTTTTACAATAATTTTATCCCGTAAGTTATATGCTCCAGAAATGGATGCCTTCACGTCAGGCCGGTGCCAAGCTTCTGCTTGGTTAGCTGTTTCAAAAATGAAATAATCTGCCTGTCCATAAAGTGTTAGTTTATTGTTCACTTGATAGGCCATTTCACCCTTAAAACTCAATGCATCGATTTCATCGTACACGGCATAGTACTCTTTGGATAGCGTTCGGTTGGTGTCCGCAATTTGAACAAACAAGTAATCGTTTGTCGTTCTCTTAAAAGATCCACTTAAGTTAAAGGAGAGTTTTTTGCTTAAAGTCCCTCGAACTCCTGCATACAGATTAAACTTTTCGTTGGTATTCTCCAATTGAATATCGTTGGCAACGAACAAATTTTCTTTTGTGATGGAAGCATAATTCACTCTTCGTTTTTCTCCATTTACTCCAATATACGGCACTAAAATATCATCAATCACATTATACTTCACCTCAGCAATCGGGTAAAAATGAAAATCAGCTTCGGTGTCGGCATCTATAAAAAGCCCTAAACCCGCGTTGACACGAAACTTATCTCCAATTGTACTAACTTGTGGCTTCAAACCAACAATAGTACTGTTCTTATTGAATTGATATTGATTGTAATCTATTAAGATGTCCAAGTTGTACAACTCAGAATTGTGAAACTGACTTAAGTTGGCATTCAAAACCACATTGTTTTCTTGATGATTCATTGCATTTGTGGTCAATTCGTAGCGAATGTCTCCCGAATGTCTCAGGTTAAAAGAGTCTTGTTTTGTCGTTTTTAACGCCACTTGTGCAGAAAATCTATTATAGTATTGCTCTAATTCTTTCTTTGGCAGCTCAGTTTTGTTTTGAGGATTGTTTAGGTTATAGTAGCCATAGTAGTTGAAATCCTGACGGTCGAAAGAGACATTTGACCTCAACGTATTTCGCTTCCAAAAACGCTTTCCGAATAATTCCACGTGTAAATCTTGATTATCGATGCCTTCAATATTATTTACCTCCCCCATGTTAAAATACCGAAAGTGCCCGCCAATACTATACTCTTTAGACCTTGAGTTATTGTAGTAAATTTCTCCAAAAGGCAACAAGGCGTTTCCAACTCCCAAACGCGCATAACCATTGTACAATTTCACTAGGGGCTCTCCTTTAATTTTGGCTGGTTGTATGGGCTCTAGCTGAAATTGAACGGGAACAGGTTTGTCCATAAAAAAGTACTTCAAATCCAATTCAATCTTTACCTCGTCGTCAATTACTGGGCCAAAATCAATTTTCTTAGCATCAATCAACGTTGGTTCGTAAGGCTTTACCACTTTAAAAGTATCTGGCAAAAGTTGCTTTTGCGCTACGCTTAAACTCGCTATTAGGCACATACATGCAGTTATGATTATTCTATTTTTCATCGTTCACCTCCTCTACTTTAACTGGTTTGTTGGATACCGAATCTGGTTCAAACAGTTTATCGTTTTTTACCTCACCCGAAGAAAACTCAATTTCTAATGGAGCTTCTTTTTCTTCTTCCTTCTTTTTGCCATTCTCTAACACATTTAGTGTATTCAATTTTTCTTTTGCCAATTCATTTAGCTCTGCATTGTCCGCATTATCTATTACACTCTGATAGGTAATTCGAGCATTGTAAAAATCTTCGGCTTCCATAAAATTATCTGCCAATAAAATAAATCCCTTCGCAATCCAATACGGAAAGGATGGTACTTGATCTACTAAACGATAAATAGCAGTATCGCTTTTACCATATTCTCCTTTAAAGTGATACGCCCTTGCTAGAAGGTATTTTGCTTCCGCACCTGTTTTATTGTTCACCGTGGACAAAGTATCTAAATGGGTAATGGCTACGTCATAATTTTCTTTTTCAAAAGCCGTTTTCGACAATGTTAGTTTGCCCTGTTGCCATAAATTTTCGTCCATTAAGCCCGGTTCGTTTAATACTGCATTTGCATACCCAGACGCTTTTTCAAAGTCCTCCTTTTCAACGTACAATTGCATTAAATTAATTACTGAGTAGCGTACATTTTCTTTCCGGTTGGCAGATTTTTCCAACCTAGCATATGCTGTAATCGCCTCCTCATTTTGGTTCAACTTTCGATAAATTCCTCCTAATGCTAAAAGTGATTTCTCGGTAAATTTATTTTGAGATTTAGCAACAACAAACTCAAAGTCTTTTGCCGCTTCTTCTAAAAAGTCGCCTTTTAACTCGCAATCAGCTCTATAATAATGAGCATTTAAGCTGAACAACCCCTTAGGGTACCGCTTCATGTAATTGGTGAAGTCTCTAACCGCTTTGTCACAATTGCCCTCCAAGTAGGCATTTTCCGCAATAACATAATTGGTGGAGTCCAATTCATTTTTGCTGATATCTGCAAAGGGAACCCCATTGATGTAATCTTGAAATGCACCTGCATCTCCTTTATCGATGTATATTTTCTTGATTTTTCCCAAAGCTTGTTTTGCTTCATTGGTCCCCGGATATTTTTTAATGACTTGATCAAAATCATTCAGCGCTAAATCATCTTCTTTTCTGTTGTAATGGATTAATCCTGTTTTTAAATAAGTTCCTGCTAAATAAGAACTGTTAGGGTATTCGTTAATTAGTTGGTTATAAAAAGAAAGGGCCTCCGCTTCTCTTCCTAAAATCAATTCCGTCCGTCCCAATTCGAATAATGCGTCATCGAAATAAGTAGAGCCTTTTTGCTCTTTTAAAAGTTGGTTCAATTGTTTTGACTTTTGCTGATACTCTCCCAACACACCATACGAAACAGCAGTTTGGAACATGGCGTAATCCTCATTTGCAATTGATACGTTGGCAGCTTCTTTATAATTTTTTATGGCATTGCGATAATCCTTTTGGATGAAATAGCTATCTCCAATTCTCAAATAAGCATCATAAATTAAACCCTGATTTGCCCGATCTGCATTCTCTACGAATTCCTTGAACCAAAAAATGGCCGTATTATAAGCTTTACGCTCATAGTGAGTATAGGCAGTATTGTAATAACCCTTGTCATAAAACTCTAAGCTTCTCGCACCTGAACTTGCCAAAAAATCAGAAAAGAAATTATCGGCATTGTCGTAATCGCCAAATCTAAAAAACGCTTCCGCCATCCAAAACAAAGCAGCAGCTTTAAGTTTTGGTTCGTAATTGTTCAGCAGTGAAGTTTGAAATTTATCAATCGCCTGCAAATAATCTTTTGACTGAAACAGCTCCACTCCTCTGTAGTAGGCAATTCGCTGCTTTGCTCGTAGTAACTTTATATCTTGCCGCTTAATTCTATCAATAGACTTTAAAGCTTCTTCGTAGTTTTTGGTAGAATAGTATACCCCAACCAGGTACTCGTACGCATCATTTAATTTAGGAGATTTTGGATACGTGTTAATGTATTCCTCAAAAGCACCAATTGCATCGTCGTAAGGATGGTAGCTTAGCTCGTAAGCCGTTTTAGCATAATTAAACAGGGCATCTTCCGTCACCTCAGGATCTATCTTTATTTGATAGGCATTTTTAAAGGCTGGCTTTGCTCCTCTTTTGTTTTCGCTTAAAATGTTAGATTGGCCAATAAAGTAATACGCAGACTGATCTAAAGTATCGTTTTCTCCCACGGCCTTTTGAAAGAAGGGAATCGCTTGTACATAGTTTTTAGTTTGAAAGTAAGAGTATCCTAGTTGATAATAATCATCTTTCGTTCCTTGATTCCGATTTAAGTATCCTTCTAGATTGGGTAATGCTTCTTGGAATTTTCCTGTTTTATAATAGGCATCACCAATCAGTTTTCTTATCTCATCTTCCTTCTTTGGTGGTGCTGAATCTAAAACAGCTGGCGCATAATTTAATAGCTGCTCGTATTTCCCTTGTAAATAATAGATTTGAGTAAGGTAGTAGGGAACCACCGAGCCAAATTGGGGGTCATCTGCCAAGCGATTAAAATTTTCAGATGCCGTTTGGTACTTGCCGTTTTGGTAGGAAATGTGCGCGTAATAATATCTGGCTGCTGCGACGTAAATGTTGTCCGTATCTTTTATTTCATAAAATGCTTTTGCCGCAAGATCGAATTCATCCAACTGAAAATAAGCATAACCTTTTTTAAAGTAATACTCGTCGCGCTCGTCAGGGCTTAAGTCCAACGGGTCAATTTCTGCCAAATATTCAATAACGTCTTCCCACTTTCGCTTTCTAAACTGAAACTTCGCTAAATTAAAATAAGCAGAAATTAAATGTGAGCTTTCGGGATGATCTTCGATAAACTTTTTTAACATGGGCTCTGCATTGGCATGAAACATTTCTACCGCGCACAAAGCCGCGTAATATTCCGCATCAATTCTTACTTCAGAATGCACGTCGCGTATACTCTCAATGGTCTTTTGAAAGTATTGCTGAGCGGGAACAAACTTTTCTTTTTGATATAAGTCCATGCCATTTCTAAAGTCAGGATTTGCCGCCGTAAACACTAAACTTTGCTGTGCTTGTAGGTGACTTGAACTAACCATGACTAATAAAATGAGGCTAAGCCGTTGAAATATGGTCATAATAATTGGTTGAATTTCGCGGTGTAAACTGGCAGCATCCCGTCTTGGGATACAACTACTAAAGATACCCGTATCGTTTCGTGAGAATCTTAGTATTTGCCTAAGTTTTCAACGATTTTTTGTTAAAAGAATTGTTCTCATTTCTCGGTTTTTTTAGAGCCATTATTCACTTCTCCCTTCTTAAATTTCTATCTTTGTTTGAAACCTCTAACTCATGCCAGGAACAGCCATTATTGAATTAAACAGCGTTAATGTTTTTCAACAAAAAAACTTAGTCCTTTCCAATCTCGGTTTAAGAATTGAAAAAGGGGAACTCGTGTACCTTGTTGGAAAAAATGGTTCTGGGAAAAGCAGCTTTTTAAAAACGCTTTACGGCGAATTAAAGCTAAAAGAAGGAGATGCAACCGTCGCAGGTCTTGACCTGAAGAAGTTGAGCCGCAAAAAAATACCCTTCCTGAGAAGAAAAATTGGAATTGTTTTTCAAGATTTTCAGTTACTCTCTGACCGAACGGTGAACAACAACTTAAAGTTTGTGATGAAAGCTACTGGCTGGAAAAACAAAAAGGAAATCAGCGAAGGGATTCAAATTGTATTGGAAAAAGTTGGTCTAGGAAATAAGGGTTTCAAAATGCCACATGAACTTTCTGGTGGCGAGCAACAACGCGTTGCTATCGCAAGAGCTCTACTCAATGACCCTGAAATTATTTTAGCAGATGAGCCGACAGGAAATTTGGATCCTGAAACTTCTCTAGAAATCATGAAACTGCTGGTTTCCATTAGTCAGAACGACAAAGCGGTACTGATTGCCACGCACGACTACGACATGATGCGAAAGTTTCCTAGTAGAATATTGCAATTTGAAAACGAAACGATTATTGAGCCAACCCCAACCATTCCGCCAACTGCATAGCGTTTTGTTGGTTATTGAATAGCGCCTTTACTTGCTCTCTCCTATTTGCAATTTTCGATAAATCCAACTCATTATTCATCATCTGAGTGATAACTTCCCGCCAGTTTTGAACACTACTTGCCATTTCGCAGAATTGACCCAAATCTGTCCCTTCCACCATTTCTGAGTTCACCAATACTTGATTGCCAGAACAAAGTGCATGCAGTAATTTCAACTTAATTCCTGTAGCTTGAAAAGTCGGTAGACAATTCAACTTTGACGAATGAATTAAATCGAAAAGCTGTTCATCGCTAGGACTTTCCATAACTTGAACGTTCGATAATGCTCGCGCAGCTTTGGATATGGAAAATCCTGGTTTATTTCCTGCTATGATCAAACGAAACGGCAATTCTTTAAACACTTCTAACAAAAACAGGACCGCCTCAACATTCTCTTCTACCTGTAAATTGCCATGATAAAGTGCAACTTCATCTATTTCAATCACCGCTTTTTCGTTGAACTCAAATCTATTGTAAAACGCAGGCAAATAATGAGCGGTTAACCCAATTTCTTTGAAGTAGTTTGTATCCTTGGTTGAAATAGCAAGCACTCCATCAGCATGTTCTAATACGGATTCGAATTTTTCCAAAGCAACCGCTTCCTTCAAATAGTATATTTTTCGAACTCCTGCGCTCTCGTATTTGGCCAAACTTCTGTAATAGTCGTGTTCTACATTATGAGCCCTCACCCACTTCCTTTTATCGGCTAAACTAGGGTGGTCTAGATATAAACAAGATTGTAAACTTTCGAATAATATGGGTGCATCATCGGCAGCTAATCGAACTAACAATTCCTTGCTAATTCTGCTTTTAACCGTAAAGGGAGAAGAAAAAACGGCTATCAATTTATTTACATCTCTTGGATAGTAATGAACTTCAGCGGCTACTTCATTTAACTTTGGTTGCTCGCCTCTACCATAATCAAAACAATGCAAGGCCACTCGAATACCCAAATCAGAAAGCGCTTTGAGTTTATGATAAACATCAATCACACCTCCATAATCTGCAGGAAAAGGCACGTTAAAAGAAACGATATGTAAATCGATTTTACTCAAGTTGGTCCATCATTTTAAAGAGAACTTTTTCTTCTTGTTGCCAATTTAACTCTTTTCTAAGCTTTAAACAGTTTTGTTGCCACCCTTTGTAATTTGCTGATTCCAGCATGTGATTAATTTGCTGAGCTAGGACTTTTGACTCGTAGCTTTCCAACTCTTCTCCAATAGCTGCTCCGTGGAGAACCTTCTTCACCTCTATCAAATCTGCATAAAGTACTGGTGTTTCACAATGGATGTAATCAAAGATTTTATTGGGTAGCGCATAGGTATAATTCAAGCCCATTTTGTGCTCAATGGACATGCCCAGTTTTGCCTTTTGAGTATATCCTCTCAGCTCAATAGGATCTAACCTACCCAAGAAAATAACTTTGTCACTTAAGTTTAAATCTTGAACCTTTTGCCTCAATTGATCTTCAATATCGCCTGCTCCGGCAATCCACAACTTAGCGTTTACAAAAGGCATTGCAGCTATCAATTCTTCCAGACCACGGCCCACATTTAAAGCCCCTTGGTAAACGATAAAATTCTCTTTCTCCTCCAATTGTTGATCTTGAAGCAAGGGAAAGTTTCGCATCACCGCAAAGTGAGTGTTATACTTTTTTTTGTAAACCTTAGCAATTTGCTCCGTTACGGTAATGCAATGTTTCAACTTCGGAAGAATGGCCTTTTCAATTCGCTCCCAAATGCGCTGCACCGAGGGTCTGTTTACCAACTCAGGCACCTGTGTAAAGTATTCGTGACTGTCGTAAACCAAAGGTTTGCTCCTTAGTTTAGAAACAAGGTAATTCGCCAAAAGTGTATCCAAGTCATTGGCATAAAGGATATTCGATTTGGAAAAAAGAAGTGTAAAAAACAAGCAAACATTCAAATTCGCATAAAAAAGGGCGCCTTTATTGAACCACAATCGAAAACGTTTATGGGAATAGTTCAAGCTTCCAAACTTCGGACTATGAGGTAGCTGTCTGCCTAGAACCAACACTTCAAAATTATTAGTCGCTAAGGTATTACAAACCTTTTGCACCCTCTGATCAGTACTCAAGTCTGAGCTAACACTTACAACTATTTTCTTTTTATGGCTCACGAACTACGAAAATGAGAAAAATATAGCAGTGAACGAGAGGAATTGACAAAAGTTGTTCTAATTTAAACCGGAGAGCATCATCGTTTTATAACAGGGCTAAAATTGAAACTATGTTTTCTCATAATATATAACAGTGCCATTAAAATGGCGGCTTAATTGCTGCCGGATTATATAAAAAAAATTAAATTTACGGTCATACGCCATTAACAAAATATAAATCATGAAAAAACTTTTAAGTGCAATTGCGATAACGCTTTCGTTAGCCGCATGCAATTCTAACAATACCGAAACGGCAGAGAATAAAGAAAAAGAAGGAGACTGTCCTTTCGGATTTGACAAAATGAAATCATCTGGACAGGTGATTAAAAGTGAAGGAAATACCAACAAAGACTGGTGGCCAAATCAGCTAAATTTAGATGTACTGCATCAGAACTCTGACCTATCGAATCCGATGGGAGAAGCGTTTGACTACCGTGCAGAGTTTGCTAGTTTAGATTACAAAGCGTTAAAAGAGGACTTAGCCAAGGTTATGACGGAGTCTCAAGAATGGTGGCCTGCAGATTATGGAAACTACGCACCATTCTTCATTCGAATGGCTTGGCACAGTGCAGGAACCTACAGAACCGGTGATGGTCGAGGTGGATCTAGAGAAGGTCAGCAAAGATTTGCGCCTTTAAATAGCTGGCCAGATAATGCCAACTTAGACAAAGCACGAAGACTACTATGGCCAATCAAACAGAAGTATGGTAAGAAAATTTCGTGGGCTGATCTAATGATTTTAACCGGCAACGTGGCCTATGAAACCATGGGTTTAGAGACTGTTGGATTTTCTGGCGGTAGAAGTGATGTTTGGGAGCCAGCAAGTAATGTGTATTGGGGTGCAGAGTCAAAATTCTTAGCTGACGATAAAAGGTACTCTGAGGATAGAGAACTAGAGACCCCTCTAGCAGCAGTGCAGATGGGACTAATTTACGTTAATCCTGAAGGGCCGAATGGAAATCCTGATCCAGTTTTAGCTGCGCATGACATCCGAGAGACTTTTGGACGCATGGGAATGAATGACGAAGAAACAGTTGCTTTAATAGCAGGTGGCCACACGGTGGGTAAAACACACGGGGCTGCAAGTACAGACCACATGGGAAAAAGTCCTGAAGCTGCCGACATCGAAGCGCAAGGATTTGGATGGAAAAGTGATTACAAGTCAGGTAAAGGACCAGATGCGATTACCTCAGGCCCTGAAGTAATATGGACTTCTACTCCTACCCAATGGAGCATTGGATTTTTTACGAGTCTTTTTGGTAACGAGTGGGAATTAACTAAAAGTCCTGCAGGTGCACATCAGTGGGTAGCGAGTAATGCAGACCCTATTTTCCCGGATGCTTTCGATAAGGACAAAAAACACAAACCTACCATGTTAACAACTGATTTATCGTTGAGATTTGATCCTGAATACGAGAAAATTTCAAGAAGATTTTTAGAAAACCCAGCTGAATTTGACAAAGCTTTTGCTAGAGCTTGGTTTAAACTAACGCACAGAGACATGGGTCCTAGCTCAACATACATTGGACCAGAAGTTCCAAAAGAAGAATACGTTTGGCAAGATCCAATCCCATCAGTTGATCATGAACTGATATCGGCAAGCGACATTACCAATTTAAAAGCTGAAATTCTAAATTCAGGTTTAACCCCAAATGAACTGATTGAAACGGCTTGGGCTTCTGCTTCAACCTACAGACAATCTGATCGTCGTGGTGGAGCAAATGGCGCTAGAATACGGCTAGAACCTCAGGTAAGTTGGGAAAGTAACAATCCAGAACAACTAAAAAAGGTGTTGGCGAAATACGAAGAAATTCAAGAAGCCTTTAACGCAAAAGGTGGTAGTAAAAAAGTTTCCATGGCCGATTTAATTGTATTGGGAGGTTCTGCAGCAGTTGAGGAAGCTACTAAGAAAGCTGGGTTCCCGACAGAGGTAGCTTTTACTCCAGGAAGAATGGATGCTAGCCAAGAGCAAACAGATGCTGAGAGCATTAGTTTATTAGAACCAATGGCAGATGGTTTCAGAAACTATCAAAAAACTGATTACACTTTAACAACCGAGGAGTTGTTAATCGACAAAGCTCAACTGCTCAGCTTAACTGCTCCAGAAATGACGGTGTTAGTTGGGGGAATGAGAGCACTGGGCGCCAATTACGATGATTCTAAGCACGGTATTTTCACTTCTAATGAAGGTGCTTTAACCAATGACTTTTTTGTGAATTTGTTAGACATGAGCACTTATTGGGAAGCTACTTCTGACAAGAAAATGGAGTTTGTTGGGAAGGACAGAAGCTCTGACAAAATTAAATGGACAGCAACACGAGCAGATTTAATTTTTGGATCTAATTCAGAGTTAAGAGCGCTCGCTGAAGTTTATGCAAGTAACGATGCCAAAGAAAAAATGGTAAATGATTTTGTTGCGGCCTGGGTAAAAGTTATGAACTTGGACCGATTTGACTTATTAGAAAGTTAAACGAAGAACATTGATAAAAGAAGGGCGATTTAAGCGAATACTTGAATCGCCTTTTTTATTTCCTGTTTCAGGCATTTTGTTGCACATTCGCTCTAGAGTGTCAGACAGATTGTTCCAATGCATTTCATTGGATGCTTCCTCTAGATTGTCAGGCAGAGTGTTCCAAGCATTAAAACATAAGAAGTCAAGAAAATTTGCTCCGCGGGGTTTGCAACCCTGCGGTTACTTAAAATTAAACTATACAACACAATTACAATTACTAAAAAAACTCACTAATAATAATTTATAGTAATCGCTGCCGAAATAAAGTAAACTCTTTGCTACATTGAATTTCGATAACATCCCGCCGGGTTGCAAACCACTGCGGAGGTTTGGTCGATAAAAAGGGTCGTTTGCCTCTTCTTCTTCAATTGCGAAATGTTGCTTTCTGAAAATTTTCACGGACTACAAGTCCGCGCTAACGGTCATTTTGTTCCACATTCGCTCTAGAGTGTTAGACTGAGTGTTCCAAGCATTGGAACGTATCGAAGATTAGATAATCAGGATTGCACTCCCTTCTACTTCGCTGCCTCTATTCCGCAATCTAAAAAGTCAGAGTATTCCTCCACACTTGGCGTGTAACCTACGGGGTTACCTAAAAGGTATCCATCAGGGCTTAGCATCACATAGTATGGCTGAGAGTTGTTATTAAATACTTGCGTTTGAAAAGTCGCCCATTTGTTTCCAATGGTCTTGATCTTCTTTTTCTTCTTTTCTCCACCAGCCATGTATTCAAAAACACCTTGTTGCTCTTCTGGCAATTTTACTTTATCATCCACATACAGTGAAACTAAAACGAAATCATTCTCTAACTTCTCCTTAATACTTTGCACCGTCCAAACAGACTCTTCCATTTTCCGGCAATTGACACAAGCCCATCCTGTAAAATCAATTAACAAGGGCTTATTTACCCGCTTCGCTTCTGCCATAGCCTCTTCGAAACTATCAAATGGGGCATGGAATGTTTCTTTCTCGTACCAAGAGTAAAAGGTTGGTGGAGGGAAGCCACTCAATAAATTATGATTCCAAGGTGGCGTCTTCATAACCCCCGGCGCAATGTAAATGGTAAAAATCAGCACCACTATGCCAAACGCTTTTCTAAAAGGCGACAACTTGGTTATTGGTGAATCGTGAGGAAATTTGATTAATCCAAATAAGTAAAGCGTTAAACCTGCAAAGATGAGTGTCCAAATCAGGAAGAATGTTTCTCTATGAACCACATTCCACTGCTCTACCAAGTCTGCATTGGAGAAGAATTTTAATGCTAAAGCCAACTCGATAAACCCTAAAACCACCTTTACTGCATTTAACCAACCGCCAGACTTTGGTAGCTTGTTCATCATACTTGGGAAAGCTGCAAAAACTGCAAATGGAAGTCCCAATGCAATACCAAAGCCACTCATAGCTGCTGTAATGGGCCAAGGTCCATTTTTTAATGCTGAACCTAATACACTTCCTAATATTGGACCAGTACAAGAAAATGAAACTAACGCTAAGGTTAATGCCATAAAAAAGATTCCCAAGGTTCCGCCAACTTGCGAAGCTGAGTCTGCTTTGTTGGTTAATGAACTTGGTAGTGTTATTTCAAAGTAACCAAAGAAGGATATAGCAAATATGACAAATACCAAAAAGAAAATTATATTGAGAATTACACTTGTTGCAATTTCGCTTAGTAGCGCTGGATCGGCACTAAAATGAAAAGGAACACTTAAAATAGCATAAATTAAAAAGATAAAAAAGCCGTACAATACTGCTTTTCCCAGCCCCTTTCCACCACCGTCACCTTTCGTAAAAAAGCCTACCGTTAAAGGAATCATTGGAAATACACATGGCGTTAATAAAGCAATTAATCCTCCACCGAATCCCATAAGAAACACAATCCATGCATTGCTCACATCATTGTCATCATCTTTTTTATCTACACACTCACCTTTGGGGTTCTCTAAATCTACGTTTGGCAAATGAGGAATAACCGTTGACACGTCTAGATTAGCTTCCACATTTTCCATTTCCAAAACGTTCATTCCTTTGCCAGTTGTCAAGTCAAATTCGACTTCAATTAATTCTGGAGGCAAACACATGGAAGCATTACAAACAATAAACTCGTATTCTATTGAATATTTTTCTCCTGTTATGTCAGAAACTGTTCGAACAAACTCGACTTCATTTTCATAATAGTTCAAGTCTAAGTCTGCAGTGGGATCAAACTTTGAAATCAACTCACCAGATTCTTTTGTCTCTGTATCCGGCTCCATCGCTTTATTTAAATAAAACTTGGTGGCCATTACCTGCTCCTCTTCTGACTTCTGCTTTTGAGAGTATAAATGCCAGCCTTCGCCAATCGTTCCTTTAAAGTGAAAGTCATAGCTACCATCTTCATTTTTAGTTGAAAAATACTCCCATTTGGTCGCATTCAAATAATCGTCTGAAACATCGTCTGCTCCACCAACTACTTGTTCAGGCTCTTTATTTTCCAATACTTCTCCTGTCACTTCCTTTTCCTCAGAAGTCTCGCTATCAATAGCACTAGCAGGAATATTAAACTCTAAATCGACATATTCTGGTGGCAAGCATTTTTCGGCGTCACAAACCATGAAATAAACCTCAGCTGCAGCTTTGTAACCTTTTGCATTCAGCGACTTTATTTTCTGCGTGAAGGTTACTTTCTTTTCAAAGTAACTCAAGTCCATATCAAACTGATGATCGAACTCAGTTTTTGCTTTTGGCTCTGAAACTTTTCCAATCAACTCATAATCCGAAGATTCCTTTATCGTGAACTCAGTCGCTATCGGGCCATCGTCACTAGGAAGTGATTGAGAATATAAATGCCACCCTTCTTCAATTGAAGCGGTCATTAGAAGCTCAAATGTTCCGTTATTTAGTTCTTTAACCTCCGTTTTCCAGCTTACCGGGTTGAAAATTTGGGCATTAGAAATAGTCGCCGAAATAAACAGTAAGATGCTGAGAAAAAATGTTCGCATGGTTCAGATATTATAGTGTAGGCGCGAATTTAAGATAAATGTTATATTTATTCGTAAAGGCTCGCCACACGAAGAGAACCTTTATGATTTAATATGAATCGTAACGCTGAAAAACTTAGCGAAAACACTTTATTCGTAACAATTTAATGGACTCATCAGTCACCTTAAAACGTTCGTCTAAACGATGCCCAATGAGCCAAACTACCTTATCTTCAGAGAGCAAGACATAGGTTTGTTCTTTTTGTGCTCGAGATATTTTTAAGTCAATTAAAATGTCACTGATTTTTTTAGTTCCGGTCATTCCCAATGGCTGCATTTTATCTCCAGCCGTCCATTTTCTGATTTTTAACGGAAATACCAATTTACTGCGATCAACAACCTCTTCCTTTTTGCTTTTAATCTCCGAGTTGTATTCCTTTTTTAATAAGCGCTGAAATTCAATACGAATGGGGTCAGTGATTAAGGTTGTATTTTTTTCAATTAAATAAACAAAGGATTCTTCATCTTTAATTCCATGGATAATCTCAATTTTGTCACGGTCAACAAAAATATTTGAGTCTTTACCCATAAAGATCTTGCCCACTTGTTTCTTTTTAATGCACACCAATAGGTTGTTGACTTGAACCGAAGTAAACCCAAGAGGAGATAAAACGTGATAGAGGTAAAATTGCTTTCGGTCCAATTTTTCAATCGTTGAGAAATTAATATAACCATTCTCCAACTCCATATTTAACTGCGCTGATTGCTGATTTACAAATTCATCGAGGATATCATACGTCTCCTTCAAGTGATGTAAGTTTTGGCGCATGGTCTTCAACAAACTTGGATTCCTTTCTTTCCAAGGCGCTATGATCTTATGACGAAACCAATTTCGATCGTATTGCTGGGATTCGTTAGACTTATCTTCCCTAAATTCGACTGAGTTTTCAGCAGCATATTTTCGAATTTCTGATTTCGTGAAACCTAATAAGGGCCTGAACCTTTCTGCCGTAGAGCGAATTCCAGCCAAGCCTTTTACTCCCGTTCCTCTATTGAGATTCAATAAAAATGTTTCAACATCGTCCTCCAAATGGTGCGCGGTTGCGAGGCTATTGTATTCGTGCTTTTCTTCAAGTTCCTTAAAGAAATCATACCGTATACTTCGAGCCGCCATTTGAATTGAAACACCACTTTCTTTTGCAAATTGTATCGCGTCAACCTTTTTTGAAAAGAATGGAGTTTTTCGTTCTTTAGCAATTCGACGCACCATCTCCTCATCAACATCACTATCTTCTCCCCGCAGTGAAAAATTAACGTGCGCCACACCATAAAGATAGTGTGACTTTTCCATCAAGTCCCACAAGACCATGGAATCAACACCGCCGCTTACCGCAATCAAAATCTTTTGATCAAAGCATATGTTACAGTTCTTAAACTCTTTTTTAAACGTTTTAAACATCTATTTTTCTCCTAATTCAAAAATTGCTTTTGCCTTTAATAAGCACTCTTCGTATTCCGTTTCTTCATTAGCTAAGCTAGTGATTGCACCCCCAACAGTCAAGGATAAGTACCTGCTTTTTTCAGAATACATTAAGCTCCGAATCACCACGTTAAAATCAGCATCTCCATCCGGTGTAATGTAACCTACACTTCCAGAATACAACTCCCTTCTTGATTTCTCGTGTAAATCTGCCAACTTCATTGCAGAAATTTTTGGCGCTCCTGTCATACTTCCCATTGGAAAGCACGTTTCAATAACATCAAAAATATCATATTTACTGTCTAACGTTGAACGAACGGATGAAATTAATTGATGCACTTGCGGAAATGGATAAACTCCAAACAACTCCTCAACCCTCACAGTCCCTCGAGCAGCTGTCCTCGACAAATCATTCCGGACCAAATCTACAATCATCACATTTTCTGTTTGCTCTTTCAAGTCTGACTTCAATTGTTGCTTCAAAAGCTCGTCTTCTTGCTCTGACGCTCCTCTTTTAATGGTTCCTTTAATGGGTTGAGAATATACTTGGTCTCCTCTTTTCACTAAAAACCTTTCCGGAGAGGCACACATTAAGGTATCATTTTCAAGTTTATAAAAAGCTGAAAAAGGCATTGCAGATTTGGCATTCAACATACCATAAACCGCCGCAACATTTACCTCAACTTGCTCTTTGTAAAACTCTTGACAATAGTTTATTTCATATATGTTTCCAAACTGGATTTCAGATTTCAACTGTTTTATCGCTTCCAAATATTCTTGGCGCTGTATTTTAGCTTGCAACCTTGGTAAAACTGCAGTCTTAGGCTGAAAGTTATGCAAGTCATCTATAAACTCATTTACCACTACTTCACTCTCGCCATGAAAATAAACTTCATCCTCTCCCCTTTTTTGCACGACCAATATTTCCGGTTCGAAAAAGCTTAAATCACCAAAATCAAAGTGCGAGGGATGACTTGATTTCAGCTGTTCCAACTGATTTTTTAAGTCGTACCCTAAGTGTCCAAAAAGCCAGGTTTTTTTTGTAGTATAAAAATCTCTCAGCTCTTGTATACTGCCATTTCGAAGATTTCTCTTACTGCCTATTCCGGCTAGCAGCGAGTATGCACCATAGGTGTCAGCATAGTGGTTGCTATTTAATACAGACGCCATGTCAAATTGCGTTGACCATTCCACCAATGCATCTATAAAAAATGGGTATTCAGAACGCTTTATTTGGGCTATTTGTCTCACTTCACAAATGTATGTTTTAGTACGATGAGAAGAAACGATAAATTTAAAATTGATGGATACATTTGCCCGTTCATGAATAAAGCAAAAATCATTTCATTCATACAGCAGCATTTGGAAACCCAGTTGACAGATTATATAGATGAATTGCATTCTGTGAATGAAGAAATTGGTAAGGAAACCAAAAGCAGTGCCGGAGATAAATTTGAGACTTCAAGAGAAATGATGAACCAAGAAGTCAGCAGAATTGAGGAACGAATTGCCTACCTTAAAAAACAAGTTAACGCTTTACAAAACATATCGTTGAAACCATCAACATCAATTCAAAATGGAAGTGTAGTGCAAACAAATCACGGTCTTTTTTTCTTTGGGATAGCTTTTGGAAAACTCAATTCAGAAGAACATGATTTAATAGGATTATCTCTTAACTCTCCATTAGGAAAGTTAATGACCAAAAAAACAGCCGGTGATGAATTTACTTTTATGAATCGAAAATACATTATTCAAAACGTTAACTAATGGGTTCGAAGCTTCTATTTTACATTGTTATTTTACCCATCTCAAAGTTACCGTTTTGGATGCTCTATCTACTTTCAGACTTCCTGTATTTTGTGCTTTACAGAATCATCGGATACAGAACGAAAGTAGTGAGACAAAATTTATCTAATTCCTTTCCCGAAAAATCTGAAAAAGAAATTTTAGCCATTGAAGCGAAATTCTACAGCCATTTATGCGACTTAGTAGTGGAAAGTTTAAAGGCGTTTAGCATTTCTTTAGAAGATGCTAAAACTCGAATGAAAGATCGAAACATTGAAGTGGTAAATCAGTATTTCAAACAAGGCAGACAAGTGGTTTTAGTTGGGGGTCATTATGGGAACTGGGAGCTATTTGCCATCACAATTGGTGCGACTACGGCTCACAAAACCTTAGCGCTTTATACGCCATTAAAAAATAAGTTTATCAACGAAAAGATAACTGAAAGCCGTTCAAAATATGGCTTAGGAATGCTGTCGATAACAGAAATAAAAAGTAAACTGAATGACATCAATTCAGATTTATACGCCATCATTTTTGGAGCGGACCAGTCGCCAAGAAAAAGTCAACGGGCTTACTGGATGAAGTTTTTAAATCAAGAAACTGGAATTCAATTCGGAACAGAAAAATTTGCTAAAGAATTTAATGCGGTTGTAATTTTTACGAATATCTACAAAGTAAAACGGGGTTATTACGAATTACAATATGATGTAATCACGGAACAACCTAATGAAGAAGCGGTGGGTTTTATTTCAAAAACCCACACAAAAATGTTGGAGAATGTTATTCAACAACAACCAGAATATTGGTTGTGGAGTCACAAACGTTGGAAACACAAAAGGCCTGAAGGGGAAGTATTAAATTAACTTATTTCCTTCTTCTCTTCACCGACTTTTTAGACACATAAAAAAGTACACCTCCAATAATAATTGAAAAAACAGCACTGGTGATTAACCCTTTGTTCCCAGAAACATAGGTGTTGTAAATCATTAAGCCTCCTAATACGATTAGAAAGACTCCGATAATGATCAATGTATTCGATTTGCTTTTCTTTTTCGACATAATCCTATCAATTTAATTCTAAAGATAAAACTTTCGGTGAATATTCAAAATAGTGGCAATTTATGGTTCACGCATCTATCAATAGTAGCACAAAAAAACGGTGATAGAACCAAAACCCTATCACCGTCATCTTTTAATTTAAAATACTCCTAGGTTCTATCTCTAACCATCTTTCCCAAGGTATCAATCCACAAAGAGTGATCGTTCAAACTCTCTACCAATTGCACTTTCTCTCCTCCGTGCTCTTCGAAAATTTCTTGATATTCAATTCCAATCTCTACGGTGGTTTCCAAACAATCAGCTACAAAAGCTGGCGAGAAGGCTAAAATTTTCTTGTCTCCTTTTTCAGCTCTTTCTTTTATAAAATCATCCGAAAATGGACGAAGCCATTTTTTATCTAATCGCGACTGAAATGCAACGGTGTACTTCTCTTCAGGAATTCCTAATTTTTCAACCAACAGTCTAGTTGTTCCGTAACAGGTTGCTTTGTAACAATACTTGTTGTCTTCTGTTACTTCGTTCTCACAGTTGTGATCTGCACAAGGTACTCCATCATCGTAAACTTTATCTACATGGCGTTCCGGTAGTCCGTGATAACTGAATAAAACATGATCGTAATCATCTAAATTATATTGATTAGCCCTAGCAACGAACGAATTAATAAAACCTTCGTCGTCCCAAAACTGACTTACCATCGAAATTTCAGGAATCACCCACCATTTGGAAATTATTTTTAGCGCTTTTTCCATGGCCGAACCAGAGCTTGCCGAAGCGTAGTGCGGAAATAATGGAATGATGATGATTTTTTTATAGTTCTCCAACCTCATCTCTCCCATCACCTTCTCCATACTCGGATTTTGGTAACGCATGGCTAAGTGAACACCATAATCATCTCCCAACTGCGCTTGTAACTTCTCTGTTACACTTTCTCCATGATAAATCAACGGAGAACCTCGATCTGTCCACAACTCCTTGTAAATTTTTGTAGAACTGAACGATCGAAAAGGAACAATGATTCCATTGACCAATATTTTACGCAGCAGCCACGGAATATCGATTACTCTCGGGTCGTTTAAAAATTCTGATAAATAGGTTCGAACAGCACCCCACTTTGCATCGTCTGGAGTACCTAAGTTGATTAATAAAACACCTGTTTTTGACATAGATTGAAGTTAACTAAAAACAGCAAGAAGACATCCTTCTTGCTGTTTTGTTTATTTATTTGGTCACATTCGTAGTTCTTGAATGAGACAACAAATCTTAAATATGAATTGCTCTATTTTCCGTTGCAGCTAACATTGCTTCTCTGGTAGACTCGCTAAATGTAGGGTGAGCGTGTGAAATTCTTGAGATATCTTCGGCAGTAGCTCTAAATTCCATCGCTACAACTGCCTCGGCAATCATATCTGCAGCTCTTGGTCCACAAATGTGTACTCCTAAAATTTCATCAGTTTCTTTGTCTGCTAGCACTTTTACAGAGCCATCTAAATCCATGGAAGCTCTTGCTCGACCACTTGCTTTAAATGGAAATGCACCTACCTTGTACGCAACTTTTTCTTCTTTCAATTTCTCTTCTGTTTTACCAACCGAAGCAACTTCAGGCCATGTGTAAACAACGTTTGGTATCAAATTGTAATCGATATGAGGCTTTTCTCCGTTAATAAATTCAGCAACATAAGTTCCTTCTTCTTCCGCTTTGTGCGCTAACATTGCACCTTTTACCACATCACCAATGGCATAAATATTCGAAACGTTCGTTTGTAAGTGACCGTTCACTTCTACTCTGCCTCTATCGTCCATTTTAACTCCGGCTTTATCCAAGCCTAATTTATCTGTATATGGAACTCTACCAACAGAAACCAAACAATAATCTGCTTCCAACACTACCTCAGCGCCTTTTTTATCGTCCGCTTTAATGGTTACTTTTTTCCCATTTCGAGTTACCTCTTTCACTTTATGGCTCAGCATAAAATTCACGCCAAGCTTCTTCATCGACTTCATTAAATCCTTACTCATGGTGGAATCCATGGTTGGAATAATTCGATCCATGTATTCTACCACTGTAACCTCCGTTCCCAAACGGGCATAAACAGAACCTAATTCAAGGCCAATTACACCACCTCCAATTACCGTCATTTTTTTAGGAACTTCTTTTAATTCCAATGCCTCAGTTGACGTGATTACTCTTTCCTTATCTAAGGTAATGAATGGCAAAGAACCCGGCTTTGAACCCGTAGCAATCACCACATTTTTAGCCTCAATTTTCTTTGCTTCTTCTCCTGCAGAATCATCAATTGCAATAACAGTTGCTGACTCAAAAGAACCCATGCCGTGAAATACATCAATTTTATTCTTCTTCATCAGAAAATCGATTCCACCAACGGTTTGCTCTACCACTCCGCGCTTCCTTTCAATCATTTGCTTGAAATTCACTTTCAAATCTTTCAAGTCAATTCCGTGCTCCGTAAAGTCATGCTTTGCCTGATGAAAGTGCTCAGATGAATCTAATAGGGCTTTGGAAGGAATACACCCCACATTTAAACAAGTTCCACCAAGGCTATTGTATTTCTCAATAAGAGCGGTTTTCATACCTAATTGTGCGCAACGAATTGCTCCTACATATCCTCCAGGACCTGAACCTATTATTACTACATCGTACTTTTCCATAATTCTATTCTAAAATTGGAATGCAAATTTACTTAAACTAACTTCTTTAACCATAGCATTGAAATCTCAATATTGAATTCTAATTCGTTCAGCGTTCTTCTTGCAAGAGTCTGTTTGTATTACCCGTTTAATCTGTTTCCTGTTTTGTTCAGCGATCTAACCACTGTAAGAGCAATCATTAAAACTGCCAACAAACTTGCAATTCTTCCAATATAATCACCGTATTGCGCATAAAAAGTAATGGTAGAGTTTAGTTTTACCTTCGCATTTATTGCTGCAGGCTCCCACCATGTAGTCTTTTCCAAAATTTCTCCTCTGTCGTTAATCACTGCTGAAATTCCAGTATTAGCCGAACGTACAATCCACTTTCTATTTTCAATTGCTCTTAAACTTGCATATGCCAAGTGCTGCTTGTACCCAGGCGTATCATCCCACCAGCCGTCGTTTGTGATGATGGCAAATAAATTGGCTCCTTTTCGAGAATATTCTGTAACATATTCTCCATAAATTGATTCGTAACAAATTATTGGAGCAATAACTGAATTACCATTGGGGGCGTTAAAAACCTCAGGATGTTCAGAATACCCCAAACCTCCTGACGTGCCACCAAGATTTATCGAAAGTTTTTTCATTAGTGGAATTGATCGGATGAAAGGCAGCTTTTCTACTCCCAAAACCAATTTCGATTTATGATGTATTTGAACACCGTTATCTTCATCTAATTGAAAAGCGGCATTGTAATTATCGTAATAACCACTTCCATCTTTAAATTGATTTGCAGTTGGTCTTAACTCCATTCCCGGTGTATACAGAACAGATGCAGAAGACCCAATAATGCTTTTCAATTTCGGACTTTCAGTTCTCAATTGCCTTAATTCATCCGTTATCAGCAACTGCTCAAACTCATGCTCCCAATGAGCCTTTGGAATCGCAGTTTCTGGAAAGATTAAGTAATCGGTTGTTGGAGTCAACTTTTCCTTCGCCAAGTCAATCATCTTATCAATTTGTTCCGAAGGGGGACTCGTAAATTTTTCGTTGTAAGGATCAATGTTTGGCTGGACAATCACCACCTCTAACTCTTCTCCTTCAGTCTTGGTATCAAAACCAAATACGGAAATTAGCTTCATCAATATGGGAAGTATTAAAAATAAAACCAACCCTTTCCAATTGAATGCCTTTGAAGCTTTTTTACTTTTTAAAGTAACCCGAAAAAACAGTAAGTTGGATACTAAAACCAACAAACTACCCCCCAAAACTCCTGTGTACTCATACAATTGTACGTTTCTAGGTGTAGCAGCAAATACATTTCCTAAAGTCAACCAGGTCCAAGAGAGCTCCCAATTTAAATGCAGGTATTCAAAGGCAAGCCAATACAACACAAAAGAAATGTAGCCTTCTTTTTTACCAACTTTCTTTTTGGTGATATGAAAAAGCCAAAACACGATGGCCATAAACAACGAATTACAGATTACTGCCATACACGCCCCCCAAAGGGATGCATGGTAAATCCAATAAGTCGTAATTAAGTTGAAAATAAAAAAACTTAAATAAGCATAACTAAAAACTGCAAACCCTGTTTTCCCCTGTCGTTTGCTAATCTCATATTCAACCATCAAAAGTGGCGCAAAAGCAATAAGAATAACAGTTGTAAATTCGCCAATGGCAGGCCAAGAAAGAGCCATTATCAATCCACTAGCAATGGAAAATAACAGTAATTTAATCTTACTCATAGTTTTTAGGTATAAGAACAAAGCTATTAATATTTACCTTTGTTGTTAGAAAATTAACATATGAAAAGACTTTTATTCTTCACCTTGTTGTTGCCACTCTTTGCAACAAGTCAAATCGTTTCCGCAGACAGCACATCTATTAACTTCGGAGTTGTATTGGTAGGTTCAACAGATAGTTCTTTGGTTACTTTAACGAATAACAGCGTGGCCCCACTGAACGTAACGAACATTAAATTTTACTCTATTTATGGGGAAGTGCCGTTCTCAGCTTCTCAGAGCTCCTTCACTATTCCAGGAAATGGAGTTCAAAGTGTTTGGATTTACTTTTCTCCAGTTCAAAATATATTGCATAACTCAACAATGGTGGTGCAGCACAATGCAAACAGTGGTCACGAAGCCATTTCTCTATCTGGTCAGGGAAGATTTCAATTAAACTATTATGATTCCACAGAAAATGTAAATGAGGAAGCATTAAAAAATATTTTAAAAAGAAAATTGGCAAGAGGTTACAACCAGCTAAGTTATAATGCTGCTAGAGATGCCATGTTTATGACGATAGATAACAAACGCTTAAACGGACAAAGTGCAACTGTCAATATGCTAGAGTGTGTGTACACTGGTTTCAACAAAACATCGTATACGAGCAGAAGTGATGCGCAAACAACATCACCTAACTTTAATACAGAACACACCTTCCCTCAAGGTTTTTTCAACCAAAGCCTACCGATGCGCAGTGACATTCATCACCTTTATCCAACCACCAATAACTCAAATTCTCAAAGAGGAAGCAAACCGTTTGGAACAGTAACTAATGGAACACCTGTAAGCTTAGGCGGTGGATCTTTTTACAATAACACTACCTTCGAACCTCGCAACGCTCAAAAGGGACAAACAGCTAGAGCAATGATGTATTTTGTTATTCGGTACCAAGATTACTCCAACCATTTTTCAGTTCAACAAAATATTCTAAAAAATTGGCACAACACCTATAGCGTTGATTCAATTGAAGAAAGAAGAAACAATGATATTTTTATCGTTCAAGGAAACAGAAACCCATTCGTGGACTATCCTCAGTTGGAGAAACGAATTAACAATTTTGTAGCCAATTCAGTAGCTCCTTCTCAACCAGGATTAGACGTGGTTCAGAGCTCTATTAATTTTGGAACCTTTTTAGCTCAGACACAAGATACCTTTGACTACGTGCTCGTAAATAGAGGGAATACGGTAATTAACTTTAGTAACTTCAACTTAACCAATACGGCAATATTGTCGTTTGCATCAGGCTCAGGGGTTAACACAAGTTTAAATCCCGGTCAGGCATTAGAGATATCCGTTATTGCACAATCTAACAACTCCACTACAATTAGTGAAAGCTTAACGTTCACTACCAACCTCACTTTCCCATTAACAAACTTTTCTGTACCCATTACAGGCCAGACTGTAATTGTAGGTGTTGAAGAAAACGAGCAGTTGGATAGGCAATTGAAACTATACCCGAACCCAATACAAGACCAACTTTATATTGAAACAAAAGTGAATCAAGAATTAGAGCTTAAACTATTCGATGTAGCGGGTAAAAGAATTGATCTACAGTTTTTAAAAGGTAATGGAGGCTACATTTTACCATCGTCAGAAATCTCAAGTGGACTTTATTTCTTGCAAATAAACAATGAAAAAGAGCAAGTTATTAGAAAGGTGATTAAGCAATAACCTAAAATAAATTCAACAAAAAAGGCGAACTCCATCTTTGGATTCCGCCTTTTTTATTGTTTTGAAGTAACTTAAAAATCGTACCTCAAGCCAAAACCAGTTACAGTTGCTGTGTTGGTGAGTAAATTTAATTCAGGAACACTTTGAAACATCAAGCTCGTTCTAGACTCTAAAAACAAATGATAATTTCTAAGAGACTCCTTTCTCTTTCCAATTCTAAAATCAACTGCTAGTGGAACATAAACCCTCCCGAAGAAGCCACCCTTATTCCTAAACTTCTCATACGTTCCATCCAATTCCCATTCACGATCAAATGTGTTAAACTGACTATCGCTTTGCTCCAATTCACTTGTCGTATTATAAAAAATCGAGGTGTATGGAGAAACGCTTAATCCCAAGGACAAGCCCACTCCTCCATAAAACTTGAATCGTTTAATTGGGTTGGTACTTATCGTAACATCTGCATCCACCATAACATGACGTTGAGTGTAACCCAAAGAATAATCTTGAGAGTAAATAGAGTCTACAAAAATTTGATCTCCGTTTCTTGAAGACATTAGCGTATCTACTCTAAATTCATCTGTCCTGGTGTAGCTCAAAGAAAGAACGTCTGTCTGCTGAAAACTAATTCCAAATCTAAATTCCGTGTTTAAACGAGAATTACTTTGAGTGTTCGGTCTTGCCATAACCACATTTGCACTAAACGCAGGCCCTGAAGCGCCAAAAGAACTATTTTGAGTCTTAAAGCCTATTAAATCTGACTCTTTGAAATCTGAATTAGGAGCTAACTTTTGAAAATCATTTAGGTTACTAACTACCGAATTACCGCTCAACAAACCAAACTGAACATTAGCTGCCCTAATTTGAAGCGCAGAATTTTCAGTTTCCTGTGCACTTGCCATTGCGAGAGAGGTGATCATAATTGCACCTAATATTGTTTTTTTCATGGTGTAAAATTGAATTTTCGTACAAACGTAGATAATATCAAAAAAGTATTATCGCAGCAAGTACATTTTACCAAAATTTCTAACAAACGACTTATCGACAGAAGATTCCCTTCGGTCTATATTTGTTCCGTTTAACTTCATCTTTACGCGGTACAAGTATACTCCGTTTGCCAATTGGTCCCCAAACTCATCTTTTCCATCCCACGCAAACTCTGTCATGTTATTCCCAATTCTTAATGGCCCTAACTCCATTTCATCAATTTCTCGAACAACCTTTCCAGTAACAGTCATAATCTGAATTTGAACTTCTTGTGGAATTTCACTTCCGGTTAAGGTAAAAACAAACCTAGTGGGTATCTTGTAATAGTTTTGAGAATAATCAATCCACTCATTACCGAATGGTTGAGAGAGAGTGGGTAGTGTAAAAAGTAATGTAAAAACAAGTACTAATTTTTTCACTGGCCTTTATTTATATCAATCCTGAATGAAAAAATATTAGAACTTTGAGCCACAGACACTTCTCCCAAATTAGTAAATGCATAGTCTATGGTGAAGTAAGAAAATTTCACTCCTAGTCCGAAATTAGGTTGGACGGTTGTTAATCTATTTCCACTAATATCCGTGGTAACCTGAAAATTACCGACCCCTCCTCTTAGAAATATTTTATTATTTAAGGAAGCCTCTATCCCTAAGTTTGGATCCATAGAGACAAAATTCGTCCGAAACAATGTATTTCGCTTACCGTCAAAGGTGTTCACTAAATTTAATTCAGCTTCAAGAGCTATTTTCGATGTTAATTGAAATGCTCTATTCGCCCCTAATGCCAATTCGGGAACTGTAACTTCAACACTGCTTCCTGGTAAGTCATTGCCGGTTGCTATAAAAGTTTGTTCTGTTTCTTCATCTAAATCAGTTGTCCAAGCATTAAATGTTCCCGTTATGTCTCGGCCCATTGCTGCAAAAGTCCAATTATTCTTTACGTATTGAGCACCGGCATCCAAACCAAAACCCCAGGCTTTTGAAAAGTCTCCCACTCTACGGTGAATAATCTTTGCATTCCCGCCTAATGAAAGTCCCTCAATATTAGTTTTCCTAGAATAACTAAAAATTCCTGCATAGTCAGCAGCCGAGAAAAACGTTACCCTATTAAAATCGATATTTCCTTCATTATCAATTAAACGAGATGTATTTGGAATGTCGTCTACCCCAAAACGAATCAAGGAAACAGAAATAGCACTTTTGTCATCTAACTTCAACCCTAATCCAAAATAATTGTATCCAGCGATTCCTGCAAAAATTTCTGCGTGCATGGCAGCCAACTGATAATCGTCTTCCATTCCAACTAAACCTGCAGGATTCCAATAAGAAGAGGTAACGTCATGCGTACCTGCGATAGCGGAATTTGACATTCCCAAAGCTCGAGCTCCAACACCTATTTTAAGAAATTCGTTACTATACTTAACTTGCGCCAACAAGCTGATGCTCGAAAAACACATAAATAACCCTAACAAGATAGTTCGCAACTGCATAAAATAGATTTGAAATTCACCACTATAAACTAAAAAAAGCAGTCTTTATTTCCTAAAGTTTAAAATTATTCATAATAATCGTAAAAATGTTCTTTCATTCGTCGAAACACCTTTATTTGATACCAATTACAGATAATTATTATCCCTACTTTTGTTTAAAAGAAAGAGTTGAAGAATATAATCCCACACGTAATCACTTCTGCGAATCTGCTCTGCGGATGCTTAGCAATAACACAAATTGCTGAAGGTAATTTCTTAGTTGCCTCCTTAATTGTATTATTAGGCGCTTTTTTTGATTTCTTTGATGGCTTAGTTGCTCGAGCATTAAATGTTGGCTCCGAACTTGGTGCTCAATTGGATTCTCTTGCAGATATGGTAACTTTTGGCCTAGTGCCTGCTTATTTAGCATTTGAATGGTTAAATCAAATCGATTACAGCATTTATAACTATTTGGCATTTTTAATTGCAATTTTCTCCGCCGTTCGTTTAGCAAAATTCAACATAGACGATAGGCAAACCACCTCTTTTATTGGTGTTCCAACCCCGGCAAATGCATTGTTCTGGATTTCAATTCCACTAATATATTGGCAAGTAGAAAATGACATTCATTTCATACGAGTAGACTTCATGCTTCCTGCATTTGACTCTTTTTTCTTTATAATTTCAGCAATTCTAGTATTCTCTTACTTGCTCATAGCAGAATTGCCTTTGTTGGCTCTAAAATTTAAAAACTTAAACTGGAACAGTAACCAGTTTCGATTTTTACTCATTGGAATTTCAGTTGTTTTATTTACACTTTTTCTTTTCGCAGCAATTCCATTTATCCTACTTTTGTATCTGATTTTATCAATCATACACAATAACCTACAAGTAAAGTAATGAAGTTCAAAGCAGAAATCGACATCATGCCATTAAAGGCACTTTTAGACCCTCAAGGAAAGGCAGTTACATCTAGTTTGAAGAACTTAGATTTGGCTGAAATAGGCAATGTAAGAATTGGAAAGCACATTACTTTAGAAATTGATGCAACCGACAAGGCTACTGCCGAAGCAAAAGTTGAACAGGCGTGTAAAAAGATTTTAGCCAACCACTTAATGGAAAGCTATACCTACCAAGTAGAAGCCGTGTAGTTAATTTTTGCCTTTTCTAAAGAGCAGATAACTTCGAAGATTTAAGAATACTAGTCTTTCTTTGCGAATAGAGAGTTCCTCTTAAGCTCAAAGTTTTTACCTAGATATACTTTTCGAACTTGTTCATCTTCAGCTAACTCTTCAGCTGTCCCTGCTTTTAAAATGTTTCCCTCAAATAACAAATAGGTACGATCTGTTATCGCTAATGTTTCATCTACATTGTGGTCTGTAATCAAAATCCCAATGTTTTTTTCTTTTAAAGAGGCTACAATTGCCTGAATATCTTCTACAGCAATAGGATCCACTCCGGCAAACGGCTCATCTAACAAAATGAACTTAGGATCTGTTGCCAGACAGCGTGCTATTTCAGTTCTTCGCCGTTCTCCTCCAGAAAGTAAATCACCCCTGTTTTTACGAACATGTTGTAGTCCGAATTCGTCCAACAAGTTTTCTAATTTCTCTTTTTGCTCCGACTTAGAAAGCTTTGTCATTTCAAGTATGGCCAATATATTATCCTCAACGGAAAGTTTCCGAAAAATGGATGCCTCCTGCGCCAAGTAACCAATCCCTTTTTGGGCTCTTTTGTACATGGGCAAATCAGTAATATCTTCACCATCCAAAAAAATCTTTCCTTCATTTGGCGTGACGAGTCCAACAATCATATAAAATGAGGTAGTTTTCCCTGCACCATTTGGCCCTAACAAACCCACAATTTCCCCTTGATTTACATCAATTGATACACCTTTAACAACAGTTCGTTTCTTGTATTTTTTGATGATATTTTCTGCCCGTAACTTCATGGTTAAAATTTAATATCTAATGTCCCTCTAATTCCATATTCAGAAACATTTTCATGGTCCAAGTAATTCAAACGCTTCAAACCGTCTATTCGTATAAACTTAAAAATATTTTCAATGCCAACTGCCAATTCAACATAAGGCACATCTAATTCATAAGAGGTTTCAGGAAAAATCAATTCGGTTCTATGCCGGTCACTCAATTTCCCTGCCACCGTTCGCAAAGAAATAACTTCACGCCACTTTAGCTTTTGCATAACCGGAAATTTATTTAAGAAGAATCCATCAAAATGATGATCAATCATAAGCGTAGCGTACTCATCACTTACAAATTCGAAAAAATTCATAAGGTTAAATGCTCGCTTATCGAAAAAGTAGGTTTCGTTTCCGTTGTGAATTTCAAGCAATGTAAAAGGTAAAGTTCCAAAGTATTTTCCCGCTGTTACTCGGAAGTCTGTGTAGCCGAAGATTCCTGTTCGAATTTTATCTGAAACCGCAATCTCAAATTTCTGATAGTTGTAATCACTATCTAAAAAGTCTTTTATGCCAAAACCGAGTTGCAACTCTAAAATAGGATACTTTGTTCCTAAACTTATTCTTTCAAATTCTCCATCGACGTACTTTTCTTTGTAAGCAAAGCGGGTGTACAAGCTAAATTCAGAAGTCCTGATTGCCTCGTCATCAATAATTCCTATTTCAGGATTTGGTACGAATCTGCGATACTCCAGTGAACCCACCGGACGCATAACTCGATGCCTGAACATAAAGGAGTTCGTAAAACCTGTAATCCATTCACGTTTATAGCTTGTAGAATAAGATTCTACGTCGGTTAATTTATCGTTCGGATTTCTTCTCAAAAAAGAGGAAAGAATATTGTCTTCGGAAAATGCATTTTGACTTTGCCCCAACTGTTCTAAATCTCTCTTATAATCAAAACTTACCCATTGCCTTGGATTGTCTTTTAATTTATATAAAACCCCTGCCCCATATTTAAATCGATTATCTAAAAGTCCATAAGCTAAATAGCCATGCAATTGCAATCTAGTGCTAAAATCATTGCTCGTTCTTCCTCCAAAACGAAAACGGTGACCTTCTACAGCATTGTAGCTATATGTCTTAAAATAAGGGCCTAGTTCAAAGTTTCCCGTCAAGTGGTAGCCGGTAAAAACCAATTGTACCACGTCTAACATTGTTTTAAATGCAGGAACATTTTTAACTGAATCCACCATTTTATATATTCCCAATTGGTTAGCCGTTAAGGTGTCGTGTCTCGCGGTTTCCCAAAACTCTTTACCTTTTAGGTTTGCACCTTTTTGGACGGTAACATTATCTATTCCCTCATAAAATTGGGGTTCTGCCAGTTCATTTATCTTAAATTTTTGATATGAAGTATTTTTTCGACCATATAACCCCATCACTTTTTCCCCAAGCTCAAAATCTACTGTCAACTCATCTTTTTCCAACATCCAGTACTTCCCTTCCACTCTTTTATACTTTTGCTTCACAGAAAAGCCATTGATGAAGTTAATATTTGCGTCTTGATTTATTTTTGCTTCGATCTGTTTGATCGCATAGGTGGTGTCGTTTATCCACATTGTTCCAGAAAATACAGGTTCTTGATTTTGCCTAGGTGTAAAATCAATTTGATAACAATAACTTCCATCAATCACCAAACTATCAACCAAATAGTAACGGTAAAAGGTCTTTCCAAAGTTTGCTATTGGACTTACAAATGATTTCCCGAAAACACTAATGTAGTTTTCATAAATATTTACATTCTGGTACATATCACCCAAAAACTGAGTGATACTCTCGTTCGAAGTTCCAGAAACTTGAGATGCCTTAATATACTCCTTCTCAGACTTTGGCTCTCTCCTGTAATAAAAATCAGAAACAGACTCTGTCATAAACATGGGCAAATACTCTTTGTCTGCTGATGTAGAATCCACAAAATCAAAAATGAATTGAAACTTGTTGAACATTTTTCGATTCTTGAAGTCTTCTGTGATGTTGTTTAAATCAAATTCTACTTTATTGTATACCTCGTATTGATAAGCGTCATACTTCTCGCGATTATTGACCTCTTTGTAGTTGTACACTCTATCCAAAATTTCATGAGCAGGGTTTCCTTGATACGTAACCACTACCTCATCAACTGCAACAGAGCCAGACGCTAGTTTAAAGTTGATCACCTGCTGCTCGTCTTTCCTTACCCTCTTAGCTAACGTCTTGTAACCGATAAAGCTTGCTTGAAGTGAATCTGTTGGGTAGTACGTTTCGATTCTAAATTTACCGTCAATATCGGTTGAAGTTCCAACCTTCGAATTCTTAAAAAGTAAATTAACAAAAGGTAAAGTTTCACCTGTTAATCCATCTGTCACCACCCCGGAAACAATGGTTTTCTGAGCAAATAAAGCAGACGAAAAAAGAAATATACAACTAAAGGCTAGCCAAAGTTGAATTTTTGTAGTACTCATTCTCTTGTTAAAATAACTGCCGTTAAAAATAAGTATTCTTGTTTGCTACAAGAGAAGATTGCCTTATTAAGTTGTTAAGATTTTTCCGCCTTTTTCTCAACCATTTTTGAAATCAAGATACTGACTTCATACAGTAACAACAGTGGCATTGAAACCAACACCTGACTCGTTAGGTCAGGAGGTGTAATCAATCCTGAGAGCAAAAGGACTGCTATAATTGCATGTCGACGATATGCTTTCATCAATTTAGGTGTTACGATTCCTATTTTAGATAAGAAGTAAACCAAAATTGGCAATTGAAAAATTAAGCCGGTAGAAAGTGTAATCGTCGTTACTGTTGAAATATAAGATTTCAAGCTAATTTGATTTACAATCATTGCACTTACAGAGTAACCTCCTAAAAACTGAACTGAGAGGGGAGTAATCATGTAATACCCAAACAGAACTCCTGAAATAAATAAAAAAGAACCCCAAAAAACAAGTCCCTTAGCATAATTCGACTCTCCTGATTTAAGAGCTGGTTTAATAAATCTCCATACTTCAAAAAGAGTGTATGGAAAGGCCATTATTATTCCCGCAATAAAAGAAACAATGAGGTGCATTGAAAATTGACCTGCCATGGTAAGGTTTACCAAATTGAAGGTTAAATCATCAAAACACAAGGCTCTTCCTAGGTTTAAAAGCTCTGACAACTGACAGAAAAGTCGATAGGTTAAAAAGGTATTGTGAGCCGGAGCCAAAACAACTAAATCAAAAATAAAAGATTTAAAAATAAAGGCTGCTATAGCACCAATCATGATGGCTACAACGATTCGAATTAAGTGCCACCGCAGTACTTCCAAGTGGGCGAGAAAAGACATTTTACCTTCTTCTTCATCAAAACTTTGATCCATTGCCATGTTATATCAACCCTTCTTTTAATAAGTCATGAAAATGCACAACTCCAACATATTGATTTCCTTTCGTAATAAGCAGTTGCGAAATGTTCAATTCTTTCATCCTTGCAGCCGCTTCAATCGCCATAGCACCATCTTCTAGTGTTTTCGGGTTTTTAGTATAAATATCTTCAGCGGTCAACTTTTGAAGATCAACTTCACGACTTAACATTCTACGCAAATCTCCATCAGTAATAATACCAACCAACCTTTCATTATCTACAACGGCTGTCACCCCTAATCTTTTACTAGATATTTCTATAATCACCTCTTTCAAGGAGGCTTTTAAACCAACTTGTGGCTTCTCGTTTTGCTCATACAAATCAAAAACTCTCAAGTACAACTTTTTGCCTAGCGCTCCCCCAGGATGATATTTAGCAAAATCTTTACTTCCAAAGTCGCGGCACTTAATTAAACAAACAGCTAAAGCATCGCCCATAACCATCTGTGCCGTGGTGCTGTTCGTAGGAGCTAGATTATTAGGACACGCCTCTTGATCTACTGCACAACTTAATTTATAATCTGCTTGTTGTGCCAAAAAAGAATCAAAGCTCCCTGTTAAAGCAATTAACTTATTGCCTAAAGCCTTTATCAGTGGCACCAAAACTTTCACCTCAGGAGTATTGCCACTCTTAGAAATCAAGATGACTAAGTCATCGGATTGCACCATTCCTAGATCTCCATGAATTGCGTCTGCCGCATGCATAAATAATGAAGGAGTACCTGTTGAATTCAGCGTGGCAACTATCTTTTGAGCAATAATAGCACTCTTACCTATTCCACTAACGACTAACCTACCGTTAGAATGATAAATTGCTTCAACAACATTTGAAAACTCCTCATCAATAGTTGAAATTAGGTTGTGGATAGAATCTCGTTCAATTTCAAGCGTTTCTATTGCTATAGCTTTTATTTCTTGTGAATTTTTCAAAAATGCATTTTTTGTTTTCAGAACTCCGATTTTTTACTAACTTGTATCTTTATTCGGAACACTAAATTGAGTTCCAAAATTAACTAAAAGTCCATTCATGCAAACAGCGTCCATGTCGCTTACTGATCAACTGAAAAAGTTCTTCGGTTTCAACAAGTTTAAAGGAGAACAAGAGCAGGTAATTGAAAGCGTTTTGCAAGGCGATGACACCTTCGTTATAATGCCAACAGGGGGTGGCAAGTCCATGTGCTATCAATTACCTGCATTAATTTCAGAAGGAACTGCAATTGTAGTTTCTCCGTTAATTGCGTTAATGAAGAACCAAGTAGATGCCATTAGAGGTTTTTCTACGGGAAACCATGTCGCGCATTTCATGAATTCTTCGTTAAATAAGACTGATTTAGGCATTGTTAAAGAAGACTTAGTTGCCGGTAGAACTAAATTGCTTTATGTTGCTCCAGAAACCTTAACAAAGCAAGCCAATATAGACTTCTTTAAAACCATTAAAATTTCATTCTTTGCCATTGATGAGGCACATTGTATTTCAGAGTGGGGTCATGACTTTAGACCAGAATATAGAAGGTTAAGAGAGATTATTGAAGCCATTCATAGAGTCCCTATTATTGCTTTAACTGCTACTGCAACACCTAAAGTACAGCAAGATATTCAGAAAAATTTGGGCATGTCAAATGCCAATGTATTTAAAGCTTCATTTAACCGACCCAACCTTTACTACGAGGTAAATCCAAAAAAAGAAGCTAATTCGCAGATTGTAAAATATATTAATCAATACCAAGGCAAGTCTGGTATTGTATATTGCTTAAGTAGAAAAAAGGTAGAAGAGGTTGCTGAAACGCTTCAAGTCAATGGCGTAAAAGCACTTCCTTACCATGCTGGATTAGATGCAACAACAAGAGCAAAACATCAAGACATGTTTTTGATGGAAGAAGCTGATGTGATTGTAGCAACTATTGCATTCGGTATGGGGATTGACAAACCGGACGTTAGGTTTGTAATACATCATGATATTCCTAAGAGTTTAGAAGGTTACTACCAAGAAACAGGAAGAGCAGGACGAGATGGCGGGGAAGGCAGATGCATTGCTTTTTACAGTTACAAAGACATTGAAAAGCTTGAAAAATTTCTACAAGGAAAACCTGTAGCGGAACAAGAAATAGGAAAGCAACTGATTTTCGAAACAGTTTCTTATGCGGAAACTGCCGTTTGTAGAAGAAAACAATTGCTTCACTACTTTGGTGAAACCTACGAAGAAGAAAACTGTGGAAATTGTGACAATTGTATTAACCCAAGGGTTGAATTTGACGCAAAAGACAGTATGGTTTTACTGATGAGTACCATATTAGAATTGAAAGAAAATTTCAAAGCTAATTACATCTCTAACTTTTTAGCAGGAGAGATTACTAGCGAAATCAAATCGTTGAGAAATGACGAACACAAGTCATTTGGTGCTGGAAAGGACATTGAAGAAATTAAGTGGAATTCGATTATACGACAATCGATTATCAACAATTACATCATTAAGGAAATTGAGAATTATGGTGTATTAAAAATTAGTGATAAGGGACGAGAGTTTTTGGACAACCCGCATAGTGTTACAATGGTAGAGCCGAAAAAATACGATGCCAGCGCCCCTGTTATTTCTGCCAATGCTAAAGGGGGAGCTTCTGACGAAGAATTGTTTGCCATATTGAAAGAACTTAGAAAAGAGGTAGCTCGAGATGAAGATTTGCCTCCATATGTCATTTTCGCAGAAGTGTCTCTTGAAGATATGGCAACTCAGTATCCAATTACCATGGAAGAACTGTGTAATATAACTGGAGTTGGTCAAGGGAAAGCAGAGAAGTTCGGCGAACCATTCTTGGAAGCAATAAAGCAGTATGTTGAAGAAAATGAGATAGAACGACCGGATGACATGATTGTTAAATCTGTTGTTAATAAATCAGGTTTAAAAGTATTTATTATCCAAAGTATTGATAGAAAGTTGACACTAGAGGATATAGCTACCGCCAAAGGGAAGGACGTTGACGATATTTTGGAAGAAATAGAACACATTGTTGCTAGTGGAACAAAAATAAATTTAGACCACATTTTAAATGACTTACTTGATGAAGAGTATCAAGAAGAAATAATTGACTATTTCAGGGAAACTGAAGAAGATTCTATTGACGATGCAATACAAGAGTTTGATGAAACCTATTCGGAAGAAGAGCTTCGAATGATGCGAATCAAATTCTTATCCATTATGGGCAACTAGTTTTCGTATTGATTCAATTCAATCTCTAAACGCTCCAGTTTTGCCTCTTCTTTTTCCCATTGTTCCATTGCATCCTCAAGTTGTTGGCCTAGCTTTGGCCAATTTTCAACAAGTGCTTTATTTTCCGGGTTTGTATAGGCGTCTGGAAGCTTTAACAGCTCGTTAGCTTCCGCTAACTCTAGTTCCAAATCAGAGACGGTTTTTTCAATCTTACTCACAGCGTTCTTTTGCGTGCGAATTTTCTTTTTCAAATCCTTTTTGATTTGATACGCATTTGGGTCGTTTGATTTTGATTTTAACTCAGGTGCTGAACTGTTAGCCGATTTCGTTGACTCCCAAACTCTTATATCGTCTGACTTCTTTGAATGTAAAAACTGATCGATACCGCCCAGGTGCTCCTTGACTTTACCTTGAGAAAACTCATAACTCTTTTCAGTTAAGCCTTTTAGAAAGTCTCGATCATGCGAGATTAAAATCATGGCTCCATCGTAACGAAGTAAGGCATCTTTTAAAATTTCTTTAGAACGAATATCCAAGTGATTCGTAGGCTCATCCAAAATGAGCAGATTTACCGGTTCTAATAACAATTTACACATGGCCAGTCGTGCTCTTTCTCCACCCGAAAGCACTTTTACCTTTTTATCAGACTCTTCACCACCAAACAAAAATGAACCCAACAGTGACCTTATTTTTGTTCGAATCTCACCTGTTGCTGCCTCGTCAATTGTTTCAAATACCGTTTTCTCAACATCCAATATTTCAGACTGATTTTGAGCGAAATAACCAATCTTAACCTGATACCCCAATTCTATTTCTCCAGAGTCGTAATCTTCTCCAACGATTAATCTCGACATGGTAGACTTTCCTTCTCCATTTTTTCCCAATAAGGCTATTTTTTCACCTCGCTCTATGCTAAAGCTTACATCGTCAAAAATAGTTTTACCATCATATTTTTTAGCAACCTCTTCCACTCTCAAACTCACTTTGCCTGAATGCGGTGCCGGAGGAAAAGAAAACCGCATAGCAGCATTATCCTCTACCTCTATCTCAATTCGATCCAGTCTGTCTAGTGCTTTTATTCTAGACTGCACCTGCACAGCTTTGGTAGCCTTTGCCCTAAAACGGTTGATAAAATCTTCTTGTTCTTTAATGTGTTTTTGTTGGTTCGTATAGGCAGCTATTTCTTGCTCTCGTCGCTCCTTTCTTAATTCTAAATATTTAGTGTAAGGCGCAGCATAATCATAAATTTTTCCCAATGAAATCTCTACAGTTCGATTAGTTAGATTATCTAAGAATGCTCTATCGTGAGAAATCAACACAACTGCTCCAGGATATGTATCAAGAAAATCTTCAAGCCACTGAATAGATTCAATATCAAGGTGGTTCGTAGGCTCATCCAATAGCAAAAGGTCGGACTGTTGCAATAAAATTTTTGCTAATTCTATTCTCATTCGCCAGCCACCACTAAATTCGTCTGTTTGTCTTTGAAAGTCATTTCGACTAAAGCCCAAACCAATCAGGATTTTTTCTATTGCAGCTTCCATGGTATCAATGCCCAACAAACTCAGCTTTTCGTTTAAATCCGAAAGTTCATCCAATATTTGCATGTAAGAATCAGATTCATAGTCTTCTCGAGTTGCTAATTGGTGATTAATTTCATCAATACGACTTTGAATGTCCAAACTTTTGCTAAAACTTGTTTCTGTTTCCTCCCATACGGTCCGACCAGATTCGAAATCCATATCTTGAGGCAGATACCCCAATGTAAGTCCTGTTGGAAAGGAAATAGAACCCGAATCTAATTTTTGAATTCCTGCAAGAGCTTTCAACATAGTGGATTTCCCTGCTCCATTTTTTCCAACCAAGCCTATTCGATCTTGCTTGTTAATAATGAAAGATATCGAGTTAAATATCGCTCGATCAGCAAAATGTAATACAGCATTGTTTACTCCAACCATAACTGCAAAAGTAACAAACTCATTCACGAAAAAAGGGGATTTTTGCAGGGTTATGAAACATCAGTTAATTGTAAATAAAACAGCACATTATTATTATGAACCCGCAATTGGATCTTCGAAAGGAGTAGTGCTCGCCGTTCATGGATATGCTCAATTGGCAGTTGAATTTAGTGACAACTTCAAAGAGCTTCCTGTTAAAGGTTACGAACTATACGTCCCAGAAGCATTGTCCAAGTTTTACAATAAAGAGCGACAACCAGTAGCAAGTTGGATGACTTCATATGAACGAGAAGATGAAATCAGCGATTACATAAACTATTTAGAAACATTAATGCAGTTGATCATTCAAAAAAATGTCGCTTCCCCAATTCATCTAATTGGGTTTTCCCAAGGAGTGTCGACATTGCTGCGATGGTACGCTTCTTCAAAACTAAAGGCAGCAACCGTTCACCTAATTGCGGGAAGCATTCCTGAGGAGCTATCTTCTAACGACATAAAGCAATTGATTGCTGATAAATATTTTTACTATCATGGAACTAAAGATCGCTTGGTGAAAGAAGACCAAGTGAATAAATATTTAGACCAACTTGCAGCAATAGGTATTGATTATGAGAAGGTAAATTTTGAAGGTCGACACGAAGTACCAATGGAGCTAATAAAGGTATTCACAACCTTATAGGCGGTCGTATATACCCTTTTTCGCCTGCAGGGTTTGAATAATTCCTCGAGATACCATAAAAAGTGTAAAAGCCAACCATACTCCATGATTACCGAATAACGAAAGGAAAAGATAATAACTCGGCAAGAATACTAGAAATGTAGATATAAGCAAAGACCATTTCATCTGCTTACTCGCTGTGCAACCAATATAGATCCCATCCCAAATAAACGCAACTGAATGAATAATAGGCGCTACTATTACCCAAGGCAAATATGAAATTGCTGCTTGAATAACGTCTTGCTGGTTCGTTAACAACTCCAAAATAGACCTGCCGAAAACAAAAAACACTACACTTCCGACAAGACCAATTAATAATCCTATTTGAAAAGCAACCTTAATAGATTTTTTTACCAAATCTAGGCGACCTCTTCCAAAGTCCTTTCCCGAAATTGATTCTGCAGCGAAAGCCAAACCATCAATACCATATGCAGATAAACTAATAAATTCCAACAATAATAAATTCCCTGCTCCCAAACTTTGCTCTAATTCTGCAGCATTCACTTTAAAAAAAGTCATGGTAAATAGCAAACATAAGGTTCGAATAAACAAATCCCCATTAACCTGCACAAATTCCTTCCAACCAGAATCCCTCGGTAAGCCGGTTCTGAAATAGCTAATCCAAGTCATTCCATATTTTTTATATATGAAAAATACTCCCAACGATAACCCGGCATATTGAGCTATTAATGTTCCTATAGCGACACCCTTAATACCAAGGCCAAAGGACTGAACTAAAACTACACTAACTAAAATATTTACGACGTTTATCAACACAGCAATGATCAGTGCAAGTCTAGGACGTTGAATACCTAAGAGCCAACCATTTATAACAAACAATACAATGCTAGCGGGAGCTGTATAGATTCTGATACTAAAATAACTGTCAATTAAATTAAAACTAGTAGCAGAAACATCTAATACTCGATTTGCCATACTAAGTAGAGGGCTTTGAAATAGAATAAATATTACCCCCAGCAAAGTTGCAATGGATACACCTTTAACTAAAACATGTTGAATAGCCACATCAGAACCTTTACCATATGCCTGAGCAACCTGACCCGTTGTTCCCATTCGCAAAAATCCGAAAGCCCAATACAACATATTGAAAATCGCAACGGATAACCCGATTGCAATTATATACTTCGCATCATCCATGTGTCCCATTAACATTACATCAACTATACTAACTAGTGGCACAGTTAAATTTGTTAAAATATTAGGAATGGTCAGCTTTATAAAGTCCTTATACATATGCTAAAAAAAAAGCCCCAATCTAAATAGATTAGGGCTTTAAACTTTTTACGAGACTATTAGTACTCCCACATATCATGTTCAAAATTCACAATTTCTTGTTGAATTTTTTGTGCTTCTAATAATCGGTCTATATTTTTAGTATAATCATCTAAGATTCTATTGTCATAAACATTGGTCTCCTTGTAAATAAAACTTGAAAACATTCTCTTTCTAAACAAATCTTCAAAAGTCATTCTAGAACCATCATTTTGGGTGTTGTACACCTCATGATTTGCTAGAACGTATCGAGCTTCAGGAAAATATAACCAAAATAGACCTTCTTTTCTGGTAGTACCCGTTTCCGTATTAAGCGTTTCGATTACCGGTAAAATACCAATAATACGCACTTCCATTACCGAACGTTCTCGATCAAAAAACCAATCTTCTTTAATTCTGTAGCTTTTAACGTTTCCAGCTGTTAATACTTCATTATAACTCGTTTGAACTTCTAAGCCTGTTTCTGCATCGATATCAGTAGAAGAAATCTCTTTAGACAACTTCCCAATCGCTTCACTTTTAGGAAGGGGTATTTGAAATTGTCCTCCAACACCATCTTCGTCATATGCTGTCATCTCTCCTGCCTCAACAGCATTCTTGATCACATCAAATAAACTTAACCGCTCATATCCAATCTCTTTAATTGGAGACAAAGGATAATACAAAGGATGGTTCATTTTTTCCTTCAAATCAATGATTTGCCATACTCTTTTAAGGTAGGTAACATCCGCTTCTCTCACATGAGTATATGGAATTACCCTTCGAGTAGGTGATGTTTCTTTAATAAAAACACCATCTAACACCTTATTGTCTCCTTGTGCAGAAGCAACTTGAACAATAAATAATGTTACTAAAAAACTAAATACAACCTTTTTCATAGTATTATTTTTTAAACTGCCTTAAGCACAATTGATCCAAGCTTTCTTTGCTCTCCATCAGGCATAGTAGCCTTAATGTCTTCAAATGTAACTCTAGAGCCAGGTTTGATTTGTCTTAAAATCCCTCTTACCTGGTCGCTAAACTTAGGACCTTTTACAGGAATCTCTTTTGATAATCCATTCGCTTGAGTATAAACAAACTTAAATGATGAAACTACTACTCTAACATCAAATTCAAAATTCTCCATTTGAGCAATAATACCTGAGGTTCCTGCAAGCTTACCTCTTGGAATAGCGCCTGAAGACTTTCCTCCAATCTCAGCAATAGGTGTTGGAATTCTTTTCACACGAAATTCCATTGAACCCATTTTTTGACGGTTTCCATCAATCTCAGCAGAAACGCTAACCACTGCCTTTCCAGGAGTTTTAACATTCACTACCCAACCATCTTTCGCTTTTGAAATAGATCCACCCGAAACAGATGCCGAAATTTTATCTTTTGGCACACCAGAAGCAGAAATATCTACTGGATTAGGAACCCCAATGTAGAAAACGTTCATTGCCGTAGCAGAAATTGTTGTACTTGGGGCTGCAACTTGATAATCTATAGAATATGGATATTGCTCCATTCCTTTTGGACCTTTAAAGTTTATTACTCCTTTGTACGAGAATAGACCTTGAGATCTAGTTGGAATTTTGATATAACCATTACCTTTCACTACATTAATTGGAATTTCTTCACCAGTAATCTTTTTGGTAGTTGAATCATAACCTTCTCCTAATAAGATTTCAGGAGACATCGTTGTATCAAATGCTGCTAAGAAAACTTTCGCACTAAATGTATCTCCTGCAATTACGTAATTTGAATTAGGTATAATCGCAGGTGCTAAACCAGTAAACTTATAGGTTAATTCATCTGCACTTCCAAACAAATACTTTACTACATCAGATTCAAATGCTCTAACGTCTGTTTGCATTTTGGTTAATAATGTAATTGTTGCAGCACAAGGAACACCATAGAAATTCCACGATGGCCAGTTCTCCATATTACCTCCAGCTGCTCTTCTTTCCTCAAACTTATATGTTTCTTCTAAAGAAATTTGGATTGGAGAGTCTTTCGGAACAAAGGTTTTTAACTCATTCTTAAAAACTATCAATTTGCTAATTAAGTCCATTGCCGAATACTCGTCAGTTTTTGGATTCGCAGGCTCTGAACCTACCAAAATCTGCGTTGGAATTAGATAATTATCCTTTACCTTCACATATTTTAAATCAAGAATTGTGTCAATTCCGAATTGATTTTTTCCTCGAGCTGTTTCCTCAGTATATTCCGGCTGAACACCCGCAATAATTTTAACTTTTATATCGTCAATATAAGTCACTAATTCATCGGCTAGTTTCTGCACTTTTTGAGCTTTCGCCCATCCGTCTCCAAACTTCTCTTTATTCTCTGCATACTGATTGGAAAATCGTGTATACTGATCCTCGTTTTTACCTTTAAAGGTGTTCTTGGTGTTCTCCAAGCCACTATTTACCGTAACAAATGCATTAAGGATATCTTTTGACACGTTCATCGCTAATAAAGCGGTTAGCACCAAATACATCATCCCAATCATTTTCTGTCGTGGTGGTAATTTACCTCCTGCCATTCTATTTAATTTTTAGTATGTTTTTGAAAATGATTTATGTTATGCTTGACCACCTGGGTTCATAGCTGTTAACATGTTACCGTAAATTTTATTTAAAGAACTTAAGTTGTTCGCTAATTCAGCAATGTTAGTTTTATACTTCTCGGTTCCTTCGATAGAACTGTTAAGGTTGTTCATCAACGTATCCATACCTTCAAAAGCAGAATTACTAGCTTGCATGTGCTCTGAAGCTGACTTCAACTGCAATTCATATACATTATTCAACTCACTTAGCTTAGAACTAATGTTTCTTAAACTTTCTGAATAAGCGTTGCTATCTTCTGAAGATACGGTTAAACCTGTCAAAGTCTCAGATGCTGCTTCATATGAAGATGAAAGGTTAGCCATTTTGGAGGATGCATCTTTAATGTTTCCAACAAATTCGTTAGAAGCTGTTCCTACTTCAGAAATGTCGTTTAACTTAGACGTGTGATCAGCTAAATTTCTAAATCCTGTACCTAAGCTTTCAATCAACTCAGGTCCTATTTTAGCTTCCTCTAACATTTGATCTAATTCCTGAGAAGCAGATCCTCCTCTTCTTGAGGAAGCTGTTGTTAAAGCGTCATCTTCTATTCCTGCTAGTTCAGGGTAAGCTAAAGTCCAGTCTACCTCACTGTGTGGTGGCTCGAAGGCAGATACTGCAAAAATTAACGCTTCTACGGAAAGACCTGTAATTAACATGGCAGATGCACCAGGCCAGTGCTCAATTTTAAATAATGCGCCAACAATTACAACTGCTGCACCCATTCCGTACAACAAGCCCATCATTTTCTTTCCTTTCTTTGTTTCAAATAAAAACCCTACTATTCCCATCTTAATTTTTAGTTAATTGATTAGTTAATTGATTGATTAATATAAAATTCTATAATTCCTCGTTATTTTCTGGTCTACCCAAGAAAGACATTACATTTCTAAACCCGATGTAACACTTTGCGGTATCTTGGTATTCGAAAGTTCTAGTGCCGTTGTGTAAATAATACGATACATCTTTCCAGGACCCTCCACGAATAACTTTTCGCTTCAAAGATGGAGGATCAGATTCTTTTGCTTCATATGAGTAATCCATGTTCATGTCATGCGCAAAATCATAAGCAGACTCATCAAAAGAATTACTTGTCCATTCTGCAACATTTCCTGCCATGCAGAACAAGCCATAATCATTTGGATTGTACGAGTATACCTTAACAGTGTTCAATCCGCCATCATCTACATAATTACCTCTCAATGGTTTGAAATTACCTAAAAAGCAACCTGCAGTGTTTCTGATGTAAGGACCACCCCAAGGGAATTGATTATTATCTAAACCACCTCTTGCAGCCCATTCCCACTCAGATTCTGTTGGTAATCTAAAATGCTGAACAGCACTAAACCCACCACCTCTTAAATAATTGTTCAACAATTCGGTTCTCCAAATTGAAAAGGCTCTTGCTTGCTTCCACGACACTCCAACCAAGGGATAGTCATCATATGCAGGGTGCCAAAAATAAGTATTAGTTAGTGGTTCGTTATAAGAATATGTGAAGTCATGTACCCAAGCTAAGGTATCTGGATAGACATTTATGATGTCTTTCTTGATAAATACAGAACGATCAATTTGACCTTGCTCTCGACTAAATCTTGAGGCAGCTGTTCTATAATCAATCCAAGAGTACTCAAACATTAATTTTCGAGTATCTATTTGTTTTCTATTATAAAATCGCTCGTAATCAGGCAAAAACATTACCTCTAATGCTTCTCTTTCTTCTTCACCGATCCAATTCATCTTAGCATACCAGTTAATAGTAGGAGGCTCCATGTCTTCTCCGTAAGAATTGATTGTATTAGAATAATACTCCTCATCTATTTCTTCCGCCAAAATTTTTCTAGCGATTGAATCTCTTACCCAGTAAACAAACTGTCTGTATTCGTTATTCGTAATTTCAGTTTGATCCATGTAGAAGGCTGCCAAGGAAACTACCTTAGTCTTTGATTGACGTGCTCCCGGCACATCTTGGTCAGTATTTCCCATGGTGAAACTTCCTTGCGGAATCAATAACATACCATATGGAACAGGCTGGTACCAATTTTCTCTACCTTGAACACCTATGAGTTCTCCGTTGTCGTAATTACACGAAGTAGTTACGGCAATCATTATCAATAATATGTAGGTCAATTTTTTCATGGCCTTAAATTTTAAAAACTGAATCTTTAGCGATTCGGTTAAATTTGCAACTTGCAAGTATAATTATTTTTTTTTGAAGTTTATCAACAATGGACTTTTTATAAAAAGCGTACATCCTTGTATCGCTCTATTTTTTCGTTCTTCACAAACTTGTAACAATAATTAAGCATAAACTCGATACTTCCATTATTATACGTACTTAAGTCCGAAATGTTGTAATCATATGCTACACCAACTTTAATATTATCAAATTGCCCACCTAAATTAAGGCCAGCAAAATCAAGCCCAGCAAGCAGTGAAGCTGCATCTTCGATTCTGTAAGTAAGACCTGTCCATACTAAATCATTGTACTTCACATTTGTATTTAAATCAACCTGTGTCGACACTGCATCACTCTTAATAAAGAAAGAAGGCATTATCTCAAATTTCCGACCTCCAAGTTGAGTTTCGTAGTTATAACCAGCCATTACGTAATAATGTCTAGCTTTTTTAAATGTCAACTCAGACAAATCAGCTAGACCGTCTGATATAACTGATTGCTCCGTGTGCGTGGAAGATAGCCCCACATACATATTCTTCCTGTAATAGTAAAGTCCAACTCCTAAATCAAATACTGTTGCACCGGCTTCCGAATTTGGAATCTTTGGATCTTCAGTTCCATCAAACGCGCCTTCAGATGTTCTCCAATCCCCTGCGATTGATTGATTATAAATTCCCAATTCGACACCTCCAGAAAGCACACCTTGCTGAATTCTTTTATGATAAGATAGTGCTAGCTTGGCATTCAATGACTGGATAGGTCCTATTTCATCTTGTATAACCGTAAGGCCTGCCCCAACTTTATGCTGTTGCAAAATGGTTGTTCCATAATCAACACTCAACAAGTTAGTAGTTGGGTTTCCTTCAAATCCCATCCACTGCTCTCTTGAAATGATCGTTGCACAAAATGACTCCTTTGCTCCAGCATAAGCCGGGTTAACCGCAAGTCTATTAAACATGTTTTGCGTAAATTGAGGATCTTGTTGCGCACTCATTTCGAACACACTAAGCACACACACAACAGCAATTAAAATCTTCTTCATAGGGTGATTTTATGAATTTTATCCTTAAAATAGGTTAATTTTAGTCGTCTAAGATACCCATTTTTTAGATTGTCACATTTCTTTTTGAATGATTTTATCTAAAATAGCCTATTTCAATTTTTGAAATGTTTGAAACCATCGCTCCGGAATCTCGTTTTTTGCAGCCGTAACATAATCGTTATAATCACAGGGCAGCATTAGATGTCTTTCGTATTTTTTCATAAAACTCGAATGATACGGCACATTCATCCACCACCTGCCTGACTTTGGGCTCTTGTAAAAAACAAGTTCCCGCTCCCCCTCTTCTAAGTTAACCGTATACTTAACATACTCTTTTTTATTGCAGGCAGGAAAATCTCCCTTTCGACCATAGAACCCATCTATAAAGTACCAGATCATTTGAGCAATCAGGTTTGCCGTCTGTCCGTGGTCAAATATCGTAGGATTAAAATCGTAAATACCAAACGAACTTAATTTATCACTCATTCCTGCATATCTGCTCAATTGACAAGCTTGCTCCCCATTTAAGCCGTTTGCAGAAGTCACTTTATTCGCAGGGGCATATGGTTGAGCGACAACACTCATGCTAAAGTTTACAAAATCTGCGTTTCTTATAATCGGCTCCGCCACTTTTATATCTGCTTTCAACTCTCCAAGCCGATGACTGTCAAAAAACAAATCCTCTAATAAGTGCAACTCGGCTTGATCAACTAAATAGGTTTGATAACCTAGGTTGGAATAGTTAAATAAAACATTTGGCTGTTGAATGATAATTTTTGAGAAATAATTCAAATCATGAATTGGCTCATCTGCTTTTCCAAGTGCAAATTTTGAATCTATACTTACCAGGTTAACAGTTTGCTCTTCCTTCGTATAGGCCATGTAATTCGCATAAACCAAATCTTGCGAACCTCCTAGAAATACAGGTATCACATTATTCCGCAATAGCTGAGAAATAACATCAGTTACAGCAAAGTAAGTGTCTGTCACGCTTTCCCCTTGGCAAATAGTTCCAAAATCCGCCATTTTAAGGGGATTTAATCCTTGATACAACTGGTAAAAGTAACTTCTGACTTGGTTTGCTCCTTTCGAACACCCATTATTCCGTATACTACCCCTCTCTTCTTCAATATCAAAAAATACGATATCGTACCCTTCGATTGAATTTGGATTAAGGTCTATTTGGTTTCCAATTTGACCTTCTGTTAAAAACTGAAAGCCTTCAATTTTATCCGTTTCGACTTTTTGAAAATAATCAAACAGTGACATGCTATTTCTTTTTTGCGCGTCTAACTACTTTTTTCTTTGCAGGTGCTTCGGCAGCAATTTCCTTACACTCCTCCAAAGTCAAATTCTCCGGTACCACATCCTTTGGTATTTTTATATTCTTCTTACCGAACTTAATATAAGGTCCCCAACGGCCATTCAATACTTGGATGTCTTTATCTTCTTCAAATACCTTTATATATTTGTTTGCCTCAGATTCTTTCTTAGCCTCAATAAGAACTGCAGCTCTTTCCATATCTACCGTAAAAGGATCGTCTCCTTCAGCTTTCTTTAACGAAATAAACAAACTATTCCACTTTAAATAGGGTCCAAATCTACCTATTGCTGCGGTTACAAGTTTATCTTCGTATGTACCAACTTCTCTTGGCAGTTTAAACAGTTCCATCGCTTCTTCATAGCTGATGGTCTCGATGCTTTGGTCTTTCAGTAAAGAAGCGAATTTTGGCTTTTCTTCATCATCTACGTGACCAATTTGAACCATTGCTCCATACCTGCCTATTCGTGCGTAAACCGGTTTACCCGTTTCAGGGTCCTCACCCAGCAATCGCTCACCCTTCGCTCTTTCTGCATGCTCTAGAGTATGCTCAACATTCTTATGGAATGGGTTGTAAAATGTTTCAATCATTTTATTCCACTTCAACTGACCATCGGCAATATCATCAAATTGCTTTTCAACATCTGCAGTAAAACTGTAGTCCATAATTTCTTTAAAGTTCTCCGAAAGAAAGTCTGTTACTACAATTCCTGTATCTGTTGGAAATAATTTATTCTTTTCTGCACCTGTTCGTTCAGTTTGAGACCCTTCATTTATTCCTTTTGCATCCAAAGTTAGAACGTCGTATTTGCGCTCAACACCTTCTCGCTCTTCCTTCACTACATAACCTCTCTTCTGAATTGTAGAAATGGTTGGGGCGTAGGTAGACGGTCGTCCAATTCCTAACTCCTCTAATTTTTTTACGAGACTTGCTTCTTGGTAACGGGCGGGGTGCTTTGTAAAACGCTGTGTTGCGATAATTTCATGCATATTAACGTCATCACCAACTTTCATTGCTGGTAACATTCCATCTTGCTCTTCATCTTCCTCCTCGTCGTCATTCCCTTCTAAGTAAACTTTTAAGAACCCTTCAAATTGTAAGATTTCTCCTTTGGCTGTGAAATCAGTTTTTGACTCTGAAACATTAATAGTTGCAGTAGTTCTTTCAATTCTAGCATTGGACATTTGAGAAGCTGTTGTTCTTTTCCAAATCAACTCATACAATCTATTTTCTTGAGTTGATGTACCCAGACTATCGACTGATAGTTTAGTTGGTCGTATAGCTTCGTGTGCTTCCTGAGCTCCTTTTGATTTTGAGCTGTATTTCTTAGGATTCGAAAACTCTGCGCCGTAGGTTTTGGTGATGTATTCTTTAGCTCCATCTACCGCTGTATCAGAAAGATTTACCGAATCGGTTCTCATGTAAGTAATCTTTCCTGCTTCGTATAATTTTTGGGCAACCAGCATGGTTTGTGCAACAGAAAACCCTAACTTTCTACTTGCTTCTTGTTGTAAAGTAGAGGTTGTAAAAGGCGCTGCTGGTGACTTTGTAGCCGGCTTCTTAACTAAATCACTAATTGAATAATTCGACTTCTCACATTCTTGAATAAAGCTTTTAGCCTCATCATAACTTTTAAACCTTGAACTTACTTCAGCTTTGAAACTTTTGCCTTTCGATAATTGGAAAACGCCCACAACCCTGAAAAAGTCTGTGATTTTAAAATTTTGAATTTCTCTTTCTCGTTCAACCACTAAGCGCACTGTAACTGATTGAACTCTACCCGCAGAAAGAGAAGGTTTCACTTTTTTCCATAAAACAGGAGAAAGCTCATACCCTACTAATCGATCTAATACCCTTCTTGCTTGCTGAGCATCGACTAAATTTCGATTTACTTTTCTTGGATTCTCTATCGCTTGAGTAATAGCCGATTTTGTTATCTCAGAAAAAACAATCCGTTTCGTTTCTTTCTTTTTTAAATCGAGAGCCTCTTCCAAATGCCAAGAAATAGCCTCCCCCTCTCGGTCCTCATCCGTTGCTAACCAAACAATATCTGCAGCTTTCGCTAACTTCTTCAATTCAGCTACTACCTTCTTCTTGTCATCCGAAATCACATATTGTGGCTCGAAGTTATTTTCGATATCGATAGAGATGTTTTTGCCGGGTAAATCTCTGATATGACCAAAACTGGACTTAACGGTAAATCCTTTTCCAAGAAAACCTTCAATGGTTTTGGCTTTAGCAGGTGACTCAACAATAACTAGATTTTTAGACATATTATAAGGTATAAATTGAATTTTCGAAAATTTGAAAATTTTTGGCAAAGAAAATCAATATTTGTTTAGAGTTCCAAAAAATCATTTTTAATTAATTGAAATAGTCAATCTATAATATATTTCATATAATATAAAAAAACATAAAAAGCAGTGGTATTACTTATGCCATTTTGTCACAGTCATTCGTTTTTTCCTAATTTCGTTCTTGCAAAATAGAACACCACCATGTTAAGAACAGAAGAGAAAGTAATAGATGAGGCAAGACAAGGGGAAGCGCTTGAAGGCAGAAAAGTTTCCAATTCAAACGGAAGAAAAGTTTTTATCGAAAGTTACGGTTGTCAAATGAACTTTTCAGATAGTGAAATTGTGGCTTCTATCTTAGAGAAAGATGGCTATGAGACCACGAAATTACTCCACGAGGCTGATATCGTATTTGTAAACACTTGCTCTATTCGTGAGAAAGCAGAACAAACTGTGCGAAAAAGACTGACCGTGTACAACAAGCATAAACGCAAGAATCCACAGATGATCATAGGCGTTTTAGGTTGCATGGCAGAACGTTTAAAATCGAAGTTTTTAGAAGAAGAAAAAATAGTTGATCTTGTTGTAGGCCCTGATGCATATCGCGATTTACCAAACTTAGTAGGAGAAGTTGACGGTGGAAGAAAAGCAGTAAACGTGATCCTCTCAAAAGAAGAAACTTACGGAGACATTGCACCAGTTAGATTAGGCGGGAACGGAGTAACCGCATTTGTTTCAATCACAAGAGGATGTGACAATATGTGCACCTTCTGTGTGGTTCCATTTACAAGAGGGAGAGAAAGAAGTAGAGACCCGGAATCAATTATTCAAGAAGTAAGGGAATTATCACTAGCCGGCTATCGGGAAGTCACATTGTTAGGGCAAAACGTAGATTCTTACTTGTGGTATGGCGGTGGTTTAAAGAAGGAGTTCGCTAACCTATCGGACGAAGAAAAAGAAAAGAGTACCAACTTTGCGCAATTGATGGATCGAGTTGCGCAGGTAGATCGAAAAATTAGAATACGCTTCTCTACCTCACACCCAAAAGACATGACAGATGATGTTTTGCATGTTATGGCGAGGCACGATAACATTTGCGATTACATCCACTTGCCATTTCAATCAGGAAATTCTAGAATATTGGAAATGATGAATCGCGGATACACAAAGGAGTGGTATATGAATAGAATTGATGCTATTCGGCGAATTTTGCCCACTTGCTCTATCTCAGCAGATATAATTTCAGGCTTTTGCTCTGAAACAGAGGAAGAACATCAGGACACGCTGAGCTTGATGGAGTATGTGAAATATCACTTTTCGTATATGTTCAAATATTCAGAGCGACCAAATACGATGGCACAGCGGAAGTATCCAGATGATATCCCTGAAGAAACCAAACAAAGAAGGTTAGCTGAAATTATTGAATTGCAACAAAAACACTCCCACGAGCAATTAAAAAAAGATTTAGGAAAAACATATGAGGTTTTAGTAGAAGGAGTTTCAAAAAAATCAGACCATGAACTTTACGGCAGGAATACACATAACTCAGTGATTGTTTTTCCGAGAGAAAATTACAAAGTAGGTGATTATGTCATGGTTAAAGTAGGAACTTGTACTTCAGCAACATTAAAAGGTAAAGCCGTTAAATAATGACAATTGAACAAATTAAACAGCGGTTTGGAATTATTGGACATTCCGAACAACTAAACAGAGCTATTGATATTGCGGTGCAAGTTGCACCGACAGATTTGTCGGTTTTAATTACCGGGGAAAGTGGTTCGGGGAAAGAGAATATACCCCAAATCATACATCAGCTAAGTGCGAGAAAACACAATAAGTACATTGCAGTTAACTGCGGAGCAATTCCTGAAGGAACCATTGATTCTGAATTATTTGGTCATGAAAAAGGTTCTTTTACCGGGGCAACCGAGACACGAAAAGGATATTTTGAAGTAGCCGATGGAGGAACGATATTTTTAGACGAAGTGGCAGAGCTTCCACTGACAACTCAGGTCCGACTATTGCGAGTATTAGAAACAGGAGAGTTTTTAAAGGTTGGTAGCTCAAAGCCACAAAAAACAAACGTTCGAATTACGGCAGCAACGAATGTCAATATTCCTCAAGCAATTAATGAAAATAAATTTAGAGAAGATTTATTTTATCGATTAAATACTGTGCCAATTGAAGTTCCCCCACTGCGCGTCCGAAAGGATGATATTCATTTATTGTTTAGAAAGTTTTCTGCAGATTTTGCCGACAAATACAGAATGCCTTCCGTTCAGTTAACAGAAGAAGCAAGGGTGCTTTTGCTGAAATATAGGTGGCCTGGTAATGTCAGACAATTGAAAAACGTTACTGAGCAAATCTCTGTGATTGAAAAAAATAAGTTGATCACAGCAGAAGTACTACTGAATTATTTGCCTAAAAATAGCGAAGCTTCGTTACCTGTGATTTACAGTGGGGACAAAGAAGGCATGACAGAGCGCGACATCTTATACAAGGTACTTTTTGATATGAAAAAAGATGTTGCAGATTTAAAAAAGGTTGTTTTCCAAGTTATTAAATCTGATTCAAAGCCAAATAAGGATGAAATTAATGATCAGGTTTTTGAACGACTATATGGTGGGCAAGATAGCATAAGTTCACTCGAAAAAAGATTAGAGCTTGCTCAATTCAGTGAAGAAAAACCAGTACAGAGAAGTAAGTCTAACTTCACAGACGAAGCCGTTAATTATAAAAATGACGCCTCAGAAGAAAAAGACGATTATCAAGAAATTGTAATTGAACAAGAAGAGGAATCGCTTTCAATTTCTGACACGGAGCAGAAACTAATTAAGAAAGCCTTAGAGAAACATGGTGGAAAAAGAAAATATGCTGCGGAAGATTTAGGAATTTCGGAACGTACTTTGTACCGGAAGATTAAAGAATATGAAATTGAACAATGAGAAATAGCAAACAAGTAGGTTTTTTAATGCTTATTACGGCCGTTATTTTATCGGCTTGTAAAGCTTCTTTTTCGTTTACCGGTGCTTCAATTGCTCCAGAAGTTAAAACGGTATCTGTCGACTTCTTTGCAATCAATGCAAGTTTAGCCCCGCCCAACTCGGGTCAATTGTTTACCGAAGCATTGAAAGATATATTTATAGCTCAAACAAATTTGGTGCTAGTAAAAAGTGATGGAGACCTTCAATTTGAAGGATATATTAGTGACTACAGCAATAATCCGGTAGCTATTCAAGGAAACGAACAAGCTGCACTAACTAGGGTTACAATGACCGTTAAGGTAAAGTTTACGAACACCAACGATGAAAAGCAAAGTTTCGAGTCTAGCTTCTCTCGCTTCGAAGATTTACCGGCTAATGAAGACCTTGCTTCCAGCGAAGAAGAGTTAATCAATGCAATAAATGAACAGCTAACGCAAGACATTTTTAATAAAGCAGTAACAAATTGGTAGTAAACAAGTCAACCTTTATTTCCTATTTAAAGCAGCCCACTGCCGTTGGAGCTCATTCTATTGTTAGTCTTAACGAGATTGTTCAGGACTATCCGTACTTTCAGAGTGCCCAAATGCTGCTTACCAAGGCATATCATAGCAGCGAAAATTTAAATTTTGAAAGTAGCTTAAAAAGAACTGCTGCTTATGCGGCAAGCCGCAAACATCTGCACAGCTTGTTATTTACACCTTCAGTTTCTATGAATGAAGAAGTAGAAGCAATACCAGAATACTATACTCTTGAGCATGTTGAAACATCAGCAATTTCGGAAGAACCCCAGAATTCATCACAAGGTGAGCCACTTTTAGCAAAAGTTCCAACTTTTACTAAAGAACTACCAGAAGATGAATTGGAGGAGCAACAGCTTGACAGTGTAACAGCCCATGTAGAAACTCCAACAAATTTAAATCAGCAAGATAATGAGGTAGGTGATCATTTTGAAGAGAAGTCAGCAGTTGCACAAGAGGAGAAACTTAACATTGACTTCAGTAAAATTGAATACAGCAGCAATGCGGAGTTTGACACGTTAGAAAATCAAATTTTAAGTTCAGCTGTTAGCAACTCTATACTTCGAAATGTTTCCGACGAAATTCCTGATATTGATAGTTTAAGTGCAGAAAGTTCAGACAATACGGCGATAAGAATAATAAAAACAGAGGATTTCAAGGAAGAAAAAGATCCTAATTTAACAATTAATGCTGCCGGCGATAGCAACTCCTTTACAGGGTGGTTAAGAGCACTAGATGGGCCCCAGTCTGAGTTTGAAGAATTAAGAACGGAAGAGGAAAGTGATCAACAAACCACTTCTAATATAACTGTTTTCGAGAGCAATAAGGAAAAAGCGAGTTTCTACTCACCTATTAAAATGGCTCGACTAAGTGTACAAGAAGACGATGACTTAATGACGGAAACCTTGGCAAATATTTATGCCGATCAAGAGCACTTCGAAAAGGCAATAAAAGCTTTTGAAAAATTACAGTTGAAATATCCCGAAAAAAGCAGTTATTTTGCAGCCCGAATTAAAGAAATTAAAATTCAATTAAACACATAAAAGAAAATGTACATTATTGTATCCGTTTTAGTTTTCATCATTGCAGTATTACTGATTTTGGTGATTTTGGTTCAGAACCCTAAAGGTGGTTTGGCTTCTAACTTCTCTTCTTCTAATCAGGTAATGGGAGTTCGAAAAACGACAGACTTTCTAGAAAAAGCTACGTGGACATTAGGCATTGCGCTAATCGTTCTTAGTATTCTTTCTTCAGCAACTATCAACCGAAATGAAGCTGTTCAAATTGACACAGTGGAATCGGAGCTACAGAATGAAGCCAATCAAATTGTGATTCCTGCTTCTCAAGCACCGGTTACAAATGAAGAAGTTCCTGCTGACCCAAGTTCGGCACCGGAGTAGTAAAGGCACCATAAAATTTAAAAGCCACACCCTACCGGTGTGGCTTTTTTTGTTGTCAAACTGTCACTTTAGCTGACACGTTGATTTACTAAACTGAAATATTTTCAGCAATTGGCAGCCTTTACCTATTGGCACGAATTATGACTTAAGGGAATTCGATAAAGAAAACTAACTTAAAACTTAAAATATGTCAGTAAATGTAAAACCTTTAGCAGATCGAGTTCTTGTTGAACCTGCTGCAGCGGAAGAAAAAACAGCTGGAGGAATTATTATTCCGGATACAGCAAAAGAGAAGCCTCAAAAAGGAAAAATTGTTGCTGTAGGTAACGGTAAGCCAGATGAACCAATGACGGTTAAAGAAGGCGATACTGTGCTGTATGGCAAATTTGCCGGCACTGAAATTAACATCGAAGGAAAAGACTACTTAATTATGAGAGAGTCTGATTTATTCGCTATTGTTTAATATCTAAAATTTAAAAGAAAATGGCTAAAGAAATCACATTTGATACAGAAGCAAGAAATGCACTAAAAATTGGTGTAGACAAATTGGCGAACGCTGTAAAAGTAACGTTAGGACCAAAAGGAAGAAATGTTGTAATTGACAAAAAATTCGGTGCTCCTGCAGTAACCAAAGATGGTGTTACTGTTGCAAAAGAAATTGAGTTGAAAGACCCAATTGAGAACATGGGAGCTCAAATGTTAAAAGAAGTTGCTTCTAAAACTGCAGACGATGCAGGAGACGGAACAACAACTGCAACTATTCTTGCTCAAGCAATTGTTACCCAAGGGTTGAAAAATGTTGCAGCTGGTGCAAATCCAATGGATTTAAAACGAGGAATTGACAAAGCAGTAAAAGACATTGTCACAGAGTTGAAAAAAATATCTGAACCTGTAGGTGAGGATTCTGAAAAAATAGAGCAAGTTGCCACTATTTCTGCAAACAACGACAGTTCTATCGGAAAGCTAATTGCAGAGGCAATGGGCAAAGTAAAGAAAGAAGGTGTAATTACAGTTGAAGAAGCAAAGGGAACAGAAACTACGGTTGAAGTGGTAGAAGGAATGCAGTTTGACAGAGGTTATCTATCTCCATACTTTGTTACGGACACTGAAAAAATGGAGGCAGAACTAGAGAATCCATACATTCTGATTTACGATAAGAAAATCAGTCAAATGAAGGATTTACTTCCTGTTTTAGAAAAAACAGCACAGTCTGGAAGACCTCTTCTCATAATTGCCGAAGACATTGAGGGTGAAGCTTTAGCAACGCTTGTTGTGAACAAAATAAGAGGTTCATTGAAAATTGCAGCGGTTAAAGCACCGGGTTTTGGTGACAGACGTAAAGCAATGTTAGAAGACATTGCAATTTTGACTGGAGGAACAATGATTTCTGAAGAAAGAGGATATAAATTGGAAAATGCCGATTTAGCTGACCTTGGTTCTTGCGAGAAAATTACCATCGATAAAGACAACACAACTATTGTTAATGGAGCTGGAGCAAAAAATGATATCAAAGCTAGAGTTAACCAAATAAAGGCTCAAGTTGAAAATACTACTTCTGATTATGATAAGGAAAAACTACAAGAGCGTTTAGCAAAATTAGCTGGCGGTGTTGCTGTTCTTTACGTAGGTGCTGCTTCAGAAGTTGAAATGAAAGAGAAGAAAGATAGAGTTGACGATGCATTACACGCAACAAGAGCTGCTGTAGAGGAAGGAATTGTTCCAGGTGGAGGAGTTGCTTTAATACGAGCAATGTCGACTTTAGAAGGAAAGAAAGGCGTGAACGCAGACGAAACAACAGGTATTGCAATTGTACGAAGAGCAATTGAAGAGCCATTGAGACAAATTGTTGCTAATTGCGGTGGCGAAGGATCTGTGGTTATTCAAAAAGTTAAAGAAGGCAAAGGAAACTTTGGTTACAATGCAAGAACTGAGGTTTATGAAGACTTGATTAAAGCTGGTGTAATTGATCCTACAAAAGTATCTCGAGTAGCCCTTGAAAATGCAGCTTCTATTGCAGGTATGTTATTGACTACAGAATGTGTTATTTCAGATGCTGAAGAAGAAAACGCTGGAGGCGGAATGCCAGGTGGTGGAATGCCAGGTGGTATGGGCGGAATGGGTGGAATGATGTAATCATTTCTGCCAAAACCGAACCAAAAATTAAAAGCCCTTTCTGACGAATCAGAAAGGGCTTTTTAGTTCACCTTACTTTAGCGTTTAAAACCAAAGGGTATATAAAATGTATGCTAAAGCTATCAATAAAATTAGACCAAATAGGCTAGACACCAAACCTCCAATTAAGCTCACGAGTATAGTAACTACAATTGCTATAACCAACACCGCAATAATGGCTAATGCAATTTCTAGCCAAGGCCAGTCTTCAATATCATCTTCCCACCAATAGTCGTTTTGTTGTAAAAGGACAGCATTTTTATTTACCAAATTTTCAGTTACTTCTATTTCTGAAATGTTTTTTAGAAGCCCTTTTCGCTTTATCGATTTCTCTGCTGACTCAATTTCAAATTCTTCTTTAAACAACGAGTTATCGCTAACATTTTTCGCTATGCTGCTATAGCCTGCAGGTACTTTCGGTATTATCTTTTCTTTTGAAAAACTTTGAACTGTTTTAGGTAACCTCTTCTCTGCCCTAGCCGTTTCTTTGCTTTCTGACTTTGACGTGCCTATTTGCTGCATTTGAGTGACGATGGTAAAACAAAGCTATTTCAAAATTAAAAAGTCACAGAGAATAATGGTACTAGAGTTTGGATAACCAATCTTCATCGAGAAATAGTAAAAAGTATGATATTAGCAGACTTTTACGCTTGAGAAAACAATTCTTGAAAAAATCGAACATTTTCATGATTGTGAGCATTACTTCGTTGATACATTATGGAGAAAAAAATAACATGAAAGCAATCTGGAACGATACGATTATAGCAGAAAGTAACGATACCGTTGTGGTAGAAGGGAATCACTACTTCCCTATAGAAAGTCTGAAGATGGAGTATGTAGAAGAAAGTAAGACCTCCTCTGTTTGTCCTTGGAAAGGAACAGCTAGCTACTTTACCGTGCGAGTGAATAACGAAGTTAATGAAGATGCAGCATGGTTTTATGCTACTCAGAAGCCGGCAGCTATTGATGTTTTAAATAAAGTTGCATTCTGGAAAGGAGTTCGAGTTATAGATTAATAAAATTTATTAAATTCATTCGTATCTAAAGTAAATACATTATCTGTATCTACATATATTTGTAAAAAATTTACAATGGAGATTGAGAAAGAGATAAAACAAAATAAATTTAAAGATGAACTTCACAAGTTGATGATTAATCAACTATTTACAGGTAAGTGGATTACAAATCTAATTGCGAAGCAATTAAAGCCCTTTGGAATAACCAATCAGCAATATAATGTTTTACGAATCTTGAGAGGTCAAAAGAGCAATTACATTTCCGTTAATGCCATTTCCGATCGTATGATTGATAAAATGTCAAATGTTTCCAGATTAATTGACAAACTAGTTGATAAAAAACTAGTGCAGCGAAAAATAAATAAAGACGATCGCCGACAGGCAGACATTGTAATCAATCAGAAGGGGTTAGACCTTGTAAAAGCGATAGAAGACACTGAAGATGATTTAAAGTCAAATTTCAAATCACTTTCTGAAGAAGAAGCAAAACAATTAAATGACCTTTTAGATAAACTAAGGGGATAAACTTTATAAACACTGTGTTAATAGCTTTTAACAAAGTGCAATAACAGATGGCACACAAAATCGTCGCGTAATGGGTAATTTCGCGTCTAAACATAATGACTTTGAAATACTCTACTTTTCCCGTTCAAAAAATTACCAAATCAAAGCTCTCTTCTATCAACTTTGATAATTTAAAATTTGGTAGAGACTTTTCTGATCATATGTTAATGGCGGAATATAATGATGGAGCATGGAAAACACCCCAGATTCTGCCATATCAGCCACTAGAGTTTTTTCCGGCAGCATCTGTTTTTCACTATGGCCAGGCAATCTTCGAAGGTCTAAAGGCACATAAAAATGAAGCAGGAGAAGTTTTTATTTTTCGAGCAGATGAAAATTTAAAGCGACTAAACGCCTCAGCTGTAAGAATGTGCATGCCTGAGATTCCTGAAGACATCTTCATGGATGGGTTGAGGCAATTGATTGAATTAGACAAAGATTGGATTCCTGTAGGTGCTGGAATGTCACTTTACCTAAGACCTTTCATGATTGCAGATGATCCGTTTCTAGGAGTTAAGCCAAGCGGTTCATATAAATTTATGATTATTACCTCGCCTTCAGCTTCTTATTACTCAGGTGCTGTAAAAGTTAAGATAGAGTCTCATTATTCAAGAGCGGCAAAAGGAGGAGTTGGAGCTGCAAAGGCTGCAGGTAACTACGCAGCATCTCTACTACCCGCAAAAAAAGCGCAAGAAGAAGGTTACGACCAACTTATTTGGACTGATGCTAAAGATCACCAATTCCTTGAGGAATCTGGAACAATGAACCTAATGCTAGTTAAAGGCAAATCCCTACTGACGCCCACATTGGACGGCAAAACTATTTTACCCGGAATTACCCGAAAAAGTATTCTTCAGTTAGCTGAAGAGTGGGGCTATGAGGTTGTGGAAAGACCAATTACCGTAACTGAGCTTGTTGAGGGTATAGAAGAGAATACAATTAGCGAATTATTTGGGGTTGGAACTGCAGCGACTATCGCTCCTATCTCTGTATTAGGCTATGAAGAAAAGCAATTACAATTGTCAGATTACACCAAGTGGGAATTCTCTTCTAAAGTGAAACAGTACTTAGAGGAACTAAAAACCGGAAAAGTAAAAGATACGCACAATTGGATTGAAACACTTTAGGAATTATTCTTAGGGTAGTCATAGAAGTAACAATGACCAGTCGAACCACTAACTAAAGTCCAAGAGTCAATCTCAAACCTAATTCCTACTATTGCTGCAGTTGGTAAGTTTCCAAATTGCTTGTCGCTCAAGTATTCAGCAAAATCTGTTAGCCCCGGGTTATGTCCTACTAAAAATACAGTATCAAGCGTATCAGCAATCTGATTGACACTAGTCAGCAATGAAAAAGTCGAAGCATGATACAGCTCCGGCTTTTCTATAATATTGACCTGTTTTTTTAATCTTTTGGAAATTAATTTTGCAATGGTCAAGGCACGCACAGCCGGACTAGAAATAATAACATCAGGAAAGATTACTGCCTTTACCAGTCTATCTCCCATTTCTGGGGCTGCTGCTCTACCTCTATGATTTAATGGACGATCAAAGTCTTTCAGTTGAGCATTATCCCAACTCGACTTCGCATGCCTGATAAGGAATAATTGTTTCAAACTAATACTTAACGTCCACCAATTTTTGGATCGAAACCGTCATTCATCTTGACGGTAAAAATTGGTAGTAAAAAATTTTGCAAGAAATTAGAATTTGACTTAAAAACATGCTTTGCAAATGACTTTAAACTTGTAATCAATTCTTCGGCATACACCGTATCTAACTTTTGTAATACCGGGTCTAAATTTGTCAATCGATTTTCTAAGAATCGCTCTTTCTCTTTCCATTCTTCCGGTAATTGAGACAAAATCAAATCAAAATCATCTTTAAAGCATTTGTCAACCTCTTTGTAATAATTGTGTAAGATTGGCTTAGATGTATACGTTCTTAAATGTGCCAAGCGAATGGCATCAGCTTTTTCATCTTCAGAAACTATACCATCATCCGATACGGCTGCTAATAACGCAACCACTGCAGGAGCTCTTAAAATTATACCTCGATCTATTGGATCTAGTTTGTCGATTTCTTTTGCCATAATTTGATTTGTTTAATACCTTCACAAAGATAATTTTCTTTCGGAAGGTATCTATTCCTTTTCAAAAAATTAACGCATGAATTTGGTAAAAAAAGATTTTTCTAATGAACTGCACTTCAAAACCAGTCGAAGCAGCGGAAAAGGTGGACAACACGTGAATAAAACGGAAAGCAGGGTGACCCTATTTTTCAATGTTCGCGAATCAAGAATTTTAAATGATGATGAAAAAGCACTGATCACATCGAAACTAACTTTGTCACAAGACGGTGTACTTCAAATTAGCAGTGAAGCAACAAGATCTCAGTTGAAAAACAAAGTAAACTGCATAAAGAAATTTTACAGCACCATTACCAGAGCTTTGGTAACACCCGCAAAAAGAAAAGCTTGCAAACCATCGAAGGCTGCGATAAGAAAAAGGTTAAAAGAGAAGAAAAGAAGGTCTGAAATAAAACAAAACCGGAAATCTGACTTTTAAGCTTTTAGCAATTTGGAGCAAGCCTTCCAAACGGCATCTGATTTAGGCGCTGGAGCGGATATTTTTTGCTTTCCCTTTGACACGGGATGAATAAATTCGATAGAACGTGCATGTAAATGGATTGATGCATCACTATTCGTTCTATCAAAACCATATTTTACATCTCCTTTAATCGGCGAACCTATCGCAGAAAGTTGACTTCTAATTTGATGGTGTCGTCCGGTTTTTGGAGAGACTTCCAACAAATGATAATTATCTAGGCTTAGTTTCACCCTATACGACAATTCAGCTCTTTTAGAACCCTTCACCTCATTATCATGTGCAGTACTTTTATTCTTTTCTGGATTCCGAACTAAAAAATGCACCAATGTTCCTTCGCTATTTTGCGGCTTATTTTTAACCACCGCCCAATATGTTTTTTGTATTTGTTTTTCTTGAAACATTTTATTGAGCCTCACCAAAGCTTTAGAGGTCTTTGCCAACAAAACCAGACCACTTGTAGGCCTGTCAATTCGATGAGGTACACCTAAATATACATCCCCTGGCTTTTTGTACTTCTCTTTTAAAAACTCTTTAGCAAGCTCATTTAAAGGCTTGTCTCTTGTGCGATCACCTTGAGTTAACATACCGGATGGTTTGCTAACCGCCAACAAATGATTATCCTCAAATAAAACTTGAAACTGATTTTTTGACACAGACTATTATTCTTGTTTAACAATTAAATCTAACACCCTCAACTCTGATCGATCGTTTTTACCTAAAACCTCCAATTCCTTTTGATAGGCCTTAAACCCTTCAAGGCCCACTATCTCTATGAAGTACTTACCTGGTGCTAAAATTGCTGAATATTTTCCATTTTCCTGATTATTGACATACGTCCCAATCAAATTTCCTGTTTCTTCATCAAAAACTTCAACCGTAACATCTGCCTTAACAATTGCTGAATCTTGGTTCAATATTCTACCTGAAAGTAAGGTATATTCATCCTTTTCATCATAAAAAGTTAACCTATAAATATCCAAATCTCCAAAGCTATCGTCAAATCGCTTTGCCATGTAAGCATAGCGTCGTTTTTTGGCATACGATATATTTAAGTCATCGAAAGGAGTATTAATTGGGTGACCCAAGTTGATTGGATCTTGCCACTTCCTTTGTTCATTTTCAATGCTAGAACATTTAAATAAATCCATTCCTCCCATTCCTAAATGAGTATCTGAGCTAAAATAGAGTGTTTTCCCATTATCTGTGATCATAGGGTATTCTCATTCCCTTCCGTATTGATTGTTGCACCTAAATTCATAGGTTGGCCCCAGTTTCCATTTGGAAGTCTTTTGATAACGTACAAGTCATACCCTCCAATTCCTCCATCCATATCACTTGAAAAATAAAAATGTTGACCGTCATTGGTCAATGATGCACCTTGATCTGCAGATTTAGCAAGCTCTTCGTAGTTTATGGGTTCAGCAACCATATATGATTGCCTACCTAATTCACTTACAAATAAATCATAGTAAACTTCATCGTTATTCACCGTGTAAACTAAGTAATTCCCATTTTCTGAATTTCCTGCTGTAAATTCGTTACCATAGGTGTTTGGAGGTCCAACCGAACGAGCTCTTGAGTAATTATTTCTCTTGTGCTTTACGTAATAGATATCAGCAGTTTTAAATCCGTCACTAGAACCTAAATTACCTACAACTCCCGATCGCTTCGTGGTAAAATATAGGTTAGACTCATCAGGATTTACATATGGTAAAAAGTCCGGCGCATCTGAATTTACATTTTTACCCAGATTTTCAAAGTCTACAGCTACCGGTTTCGCAATCATTTTTTGAGCAAAATCACATTGCTTAATAAGCTTCTTATATTTCATTTTTAACTCGGAGTCCTTTGCGTTTTCCTCAAGGTCAATGAACAAGCTATTTGCTTTCGAAAAATTATAGTTAAAAAAATAAGCCTGAGCTAATACTTCTTGAAAATCTTCTGCAGAAAAATTACTTGCCTCAAGTTCAAGCAAAAGAGCTAACCCCCTACTCTTGTCTATATTTGAATAAGTGTAGCCCTTGGCTAATTTATACTTATACTCTTTACTTGAAGTATCATTTTCCCAAAGCTCTGAGAAGCACTTTACCACCTCGGGCCAATTCCTATCTTTTACAAAAAAATCGCAGTTTCCTTCATTTACGTCATATATCCCTACGTACTGTGCTTTCAACTGCACAACACAGAGAATAATAAAAGTAAAAAGAAGGTTTTTTTTCATTTGTTAATACTGCTCCTTTTCATTTGGAAAATCCGTTGACTTAACATCAGTTATATACCTTTCAACTGAATCTTTAATCCCTGAATACAAATCGTTGTAACGTCTAAGGAAACGAGGACTAAATTCATTATTAATGCCCAACATATCATGAATTACTAAAACTTGCCCATCTACACCATTGCCAGCTCCAATACCAATCACAGGAATGTTGACTTTATCAGCGACCATTTTTGCCAATTTAAAAGGTATTTTTTCCAAAACTATTGCAAAGCATCCCGCTTCCTCTAATGCAAGAGCATCTTCGATTAACTTCTTTGCTTCTGCATCTTCTTTCGCTCGTACTACGTACGTCCCAAACTTATAAATGGATTGTGGAGTGAGGCCCAAATGTCCCATTACGGGTATTCCGGCAGAAAGGATTCGTTCAACAGATTCAATAATCTCATCTCCCCCTTCCATCTTCACTGCATGCCCTCCGGACTCTTTCATAATTCGAATTGCAGAAGTCAATGCTTCTTTCGAATTACCTTGATAGGTTCCAAATGGAAGATCAACTACAACCAAACAGCGACTAACCGCTCTAACCACTGATGATGCATGATAAATCATCTGATCAAGTGTTATGGGTAAAGTTGTTTCATGACCTGCCATAACATTTGACGCAGAATCGCCGACTAAAATAACATCTATTCCTGCCGCATCAACTATTCTGGCCATAGAGAAGTCATAAGCAGTTAACATTGAAATTTTTTCACCCCTGCTCTTCATCTCTTGAAGCACGTGAGTTGTAACTTTTTTCTCTTTTTGACTTTTAGCGGTGGACATAGGTCGATTTTCTGTTGTCTGAACAAAACTACAAAATAGAATGTGATAATAAATAATTGGTAATTTTGGAACTATGAATTTGATAAAGGTAGCAGCAAGTATTGTTTTGATTTCAACCCTTTTTTCATGCGAGAACGAAGTGGAGGTGAATGCAGAGTTTGAGGAAAATACATTTATTCTAGGTTTAATTGACCCTGGAAGCGATACCCAATTTGTAAAGGTGACCAAAACTTTCCTAGACCATGAAACCGGTGCAATTCAATTGGGTCAAGACCCAAACAATCTTTATTACGATAGTTTAGATATTTCGTTAAATGAATTTAATAAAGATAATGAGGTTGTCCAGCAATTCAAGATGACTAAAATACTTCGACCAAAAGTAAGTGGTCTTTTTACTACCGAAAGAAACGGGGCTTATTATTCTGACGCAATTGTAAAAGAAAATACAAAGTATACCTTAACGGTTGACAAATTGAATGGCACTGCAACAACAACCGGGGAAGCGGTGGTTACAAGTGGTGTTACGTTAGCTGAACCGGATATCAGGAGACGTGGAAAAATAAGTCTAATTGACCCTCGATCGAAAATCATTATTGACGAAAGGTTTGAATTTCTAACGTCTGAAAACGTTGGAGAGTTTTCGGCTACCATGGTTTTCAATTACTTGGAAATAGTTAATGTAGATAGTGTCGTAAAATCGATTAGAATCCCACTAACTTCCAATTTAAACCCTACATTAGGTGTGGTGAATTTTCCATTTATTTTTGAAGGGCAAAAGTTTTTCACTGCACTTGAAGCAAATATTCCCATTGGCCTTAACCCTCCTAAACGATTAGTTTTAGATGATGGTATAGATATAATTCTAGAGGCTGCGGATGCAGATTATACCCTTTATAGAGATGTTAATGGTCCAATAGATGGGTTGGCTCAGTTAAGGCCAGACTACACTAACATTACGAATGGAATTGGCTTGTTCGCATCTCGAAATATTACTACGGTTAAGATTAGCCTAAGTGGTGATACAAAAGGTTATGTCATTGACACCTATGGAGACAGAGATAACCTTTCTCAATACAGAGGCTTCGAGTTCGAGTAGACATTCTGTCACATTTCGTGACAAACATCTTTTAAAAGACTACTAAAAATGACAGATATTCACAATTTGTCATTTTTTTTTAAATGGCATATTCATTGACTATTGAATCTCAGATTACAAAATTTGAATTTAAATAAACAATAGATATGAGTAAAATAATTGGAATTGATTTAGGTACAACGAACTCTTGTGTTTCAGTAATGGAAGGAAATGAGCCAGTTGTTATTCCTAACAGTGAAGGGAAAAGAACTACTCCTTCTATCGTTGCTTTTATTGAAGGCGGCGAAAGAAAGGTAGGTGACACCGCAAAAAGACAAGCCATTACAAACCCTACTAAAACGATTTACTCCATTAAGAGATTTATGGGAAGTAAATTTTCTGAAGTAGAGAAAGAGTTAGGCAGAGTGCCTTATAAAGTGGTAAAAGGCGACAACGATACTCCTAGAGTAAAAATTGACGACAGAATGTATACTCCTCAAGAAATTTCTGCCATGGTTCTTCAAAAAATGAAGAAAACAGCAGAAGATTACTTAGGAACTACCGTTACTGAGGCAGTAATTACTGTTCCAGCTTACTTTAACGATGCACAAAGACAAGCAACAAAAGAAGCAGGAGAAATAGCTGGATTAACAGTAAAAAGAATTATCAACGAACCAACTGCAGCTTCACTAGCATATGGGCTTGATAAAAAGTCAAGTGATGTGAACATTGCAGTTTTTGACTGTGGTGGTGGAACACATGATGTTTCAATCTTAGAATTGGGAGATGGTGTATTTGAAGTAAAATCTACCGATGGTGATACACACTTAGGAGGAGATGACTTTGACGATGTAATTATTGACTGGTTAGCGAAAGAGTTTGAGAATGAAGAAAGCATTGACTTAAGAAAAGATCCAATGGCACTTCAAAGATTAAAAGAAGCTGCTGAAAAGGCAAAAATTGAGCTATCAAGTTCTAGTCAGGCGGAAATTAATTTACCTTACGTTACAGCAACGGCATCAGGACCAAAACACTTGGTAAGAAGCTTAAGCAGATCAAAATTTGAGCAATTAGCAGATAGCTTAATCAAAAGAACAATTGAGCCGTGTAAAAAAGCGCTTGAGTCTGCCGGAATGAAAGTTTCAGATATAGACGAGGTAATTTTAGTGGGAGGATCAACAAGAATACCTGCCATACAAGATGCTGTAAAAGCATTCTTTGGAAAAGAGCCTTCAAAAGGGGTCAACCCAGATGAGGTTGTTGCAATTGGTGCAGCTATTCAAGGAGGTGTATTAACTGGTGAAGTGAAAGATGTTCTTTTATTGGACGTTACTCCTCTTTCTCTCGGTATCGAAACAATGGGTGGTGTAATGACCAAACTAATCGAAGCTAATACTACAATCCCAACGAAAAAGTCTGAAACGTTTTCAACTGCTGCTGACAATCAACCTTCTGTTGAGATTCACATCTTACAAGGTGAGCGACCAATGGCCAATGGAAACAAGACAATTGGTAGGTTTCACTTAGATGGAATTCCTCCATCAAGAAGAGGAGAGCCACAAATTGAAGTAACTTTTGACATCGACTCAAACGGTATATTGAACGTTGCTGCGAAGGATAAGAAAACTGGCAAAGAGCAAACAATTAGAATTGAAGCATCTTCAGGTTTAAGTGAGGAAGAGATTGCAAAAATGAAGCGTGAAGCAGAAGAAAATGCTGACGCAGATAACAAAGCAAAAGAAGAAATTGACAAGCTTAACAGTGCAGACAGTTTGATTTTCCAAACTGAAAAGCAAATGAGTGAGTTTGGCGACAAACTTCCTGCCGACAAAAAAGAGCCAATCGAGAGCGCTTTGGCAGAATTGAAAAAAGCACACGAAGCGAAGGATATTGCAGCGATTGATCCAGCAATGGAGAAATTGAATACAGTATTCCAAGCTGCTTCTCAGGAAATGTACGCACAAGGTGGTGCTGAAGGTGCAGCCGGAGGGCAGCCTACAGACGGTTCCGAAGCTACCGAAGATGAAGTTACGGATGTTGACTTTGAAGAGGTAGAAGACGAAGAGAAGAAGTAAGCTTCGAAAAATACCATTGAGAGTATGAAGAGCCATTCACCAAAAGTGAATGGCTCTTTTCGTTTGAGCTCTTCCTGCTAGTCACAAGAACCCATTGAAAATCCTTGACTTCAGAGAGAATAAGTTGTAAATTAAGAGGAAAATAATTAATAAACTTACCATAACCAACTAGGTTAGTTCTGCTTTAATTTAAAAATAAACAACATGCAAGCAAAAAGGAGTGGCTTCTTGCATACAACAAATACAGCGATAAAATTGAGTTGTTCGACAAACTTTTCTTTCTTGAAAAAGCAAAACCAGACTCTAATATGGAAGCAAACGGCTGGTCCGCCGATGATCTTATGTCTGATCTAGGAAACAGTCAAAACGTGATCCAAATGATGGAGTATATCAATTCAGATGAGTGCGAAAAACATTTCCTAGTATGCAGAACTGAGTTTCATGAGCTAAAGTCAACTCCAATAAAACATATGAATACAAACGTAAGCGAATGGTTAAAAGAAGAAAACACTGCGATTGGAAATAACTGGAGAACTATTGACTATGCCTTTAAGGGCGCACCGACTCTACCATTAAGTTCAGAAACTTTCAAAGCTGAATTCCCTGCACCAACAATTGGTTTTAGAGTGGTTATGGAAGTCATTGAAAAATAGGCACTAAGAATCTTGAGCATCTAAAAAATTTAATACAACCCTTTATTGACACTAACTTGTGTTAAACCTTCCTAAAACTTCTCTTATATCAAAATTCATTCACGTAATTTTATCTTTTGAAAGATAGTTACATGAAGAAGAATCCACTTATAGTAATTACCAACGACGACGGAATAACTGCACCGGGAATAAAAACTTTAATCGAGGTGGTTAAAAAAATTACAAATCGTATTGTGGTAGTTGCTCCAGACAAACCACAATCGGGAATGGGACATGCCATTACCATTAACGCTATGATTCGAATCAAAGAGTTTGACATGGACGGAATAACAGCCTATTGTTGTAGTGGTACTCCGGTAGACTGTGTGAAGGTTGCTACTACAAAAATTGCAGAAGGAAAGCCGGATTTGATTGTATCGGGAATTAACCACGGATCTAACTCAAGTATAAATGTAATTTACTCCGGAACCATGTCCGCAGCATTAGAGGGCTCCATTGAGGGTATTCCTTCGATAGGTTTCTCTTTAGACGATACTAGAATTGATGCTAACTTTGAAGCGACCAAAAAATACGTAGACCAAATAATTCGATACACCTTAGATCACCAATTCGAAGGAAACTGTTGTTTAAATGTCAACTTTCCCGCAATAGCAGCAGATTTAATTCAAGGAATAAAAGTTTGCCGACAAGCAAATGCCATGTGGGAAGAAACGTTCGATGAGCGTTTTGATCCTTCCGGAAATGCCTACTATTGGTTAACCGGCAAATTCGTGAACCACGAAGCAGAAGCTACCGACACGGATGAATGGGCTTTGAAAAACAATTACATTTCTGTGGTTCCCGTTCAATACGATGTGACAGCATATCCCGTTCTTAAAGAAATTAAATCCTTAGAAAATGACTAAAAAATTTGATAAGATTTGGGTGGGCGTTGTTACCGGTATCGTTTTACCGCTCATTGTAATGGGTATATTTTACCTTTCATCCTACAGCTATATTACTGTTCCTCAGTTTTTAAGAAAAATGGTTTTTGCCTCCATTATCTTAAAACTTCTCAGCCTCTGTGCAGTAATCAACTTAGGTGCCTTCTTCCTATTTTATAGAGTTCAGCACGATAAGGCTGCAAGGGGAGTGATTTTTGCCACAATGGTTTTGGCTTTTGTAGTGGTTATTGATAAGGTCATGAACGGAGGACTGTAATGAAATACTACATTATAGCAGGTGAAGCTTCAGGCGATTTACACGGAAGTAATCTCATCAAAGAAATTCTAAAGAAAGACACTTCTGCAGAAATAAGGGCTTGGGGTGGAGATTTAATGGAAGGAGCAGGAGCTCAAGTAGTAAAACATTACAGAGACTTAGCTTTCATGGGATTTGCTGAGGTTATTATGAACCTTAGAACCATTCTTGGAAACATTAAAGAATGTAAAAAAGACATTCAAAACTATCAACCTGATGCAGTAATTCTCTTGGATTATCCGGGCTTTAATCTCCGCATCGCAGAATTTGTAAAAAACTTAGGCATAAAAGTTTACTATTACATTTCACCTCAAATATGGGCTTGGAAAAAGGAAAGGGTACATAAAATTGCCAAGTTTACTGACAAAATTTACACCATTCTACCGTTTGAAAAAGCCTTCTTTAAAAAGTATGGCTGCGATGTGGAGTATGTTGGTCATCCCCTACTCGATGCTATTGAAAACCGTGATATTTCGGAAAAGCGAAAACAAGAAATTAAAGCAGAATTTGAAGTAAGTAACCAACCAATTGTTGCCATTTTACCAGGAAGCAGAAAACAAGAAATTGGTGTAATGCTGCCGATTATGTTAAAGCAAATTACCAACTACCCAGAATTTCAATTTATTTTAGCTGCTGCACCAAGCTTTGATTTAAGCTACTTTGATCCCTTTTTGGAAAAATACCCATCTCTAAAAGTAATTCCAAATCGGACCTATGACTTGCTAAGCATTTCTCATGCTGCAATGGTAACTTCGGGAACAGCAACACTTGAAACAGCACTATTTAGGGTGCCTGAAGTAGTCTGCTACAAGGCCAATGCTATTTCCTATCAGATAGCGAAGCGGATAGTTGACATCAAATACATTTCTTTGGTAAATTTAATCATGGATGAGGAAGTTGTAAAAGAACTAATTCAAGGTGACTTGAACCAAAAGTTATTAAAAGCAGAATTGGGAAAACTGCTTGGGAATACTTCAGAGAGAACTGAGATGTTGAATAAATTTGAAGAATTAATTAATAAACTCGGTAGTGGAGGCGCGTCAGCAAAAACGGCCAAATTATTGATTGATGATTTAAGTCATGCGTAAACTAGTTCCCTTCATCTTTGCATTTTTCATTTGCTTTACGCTGCACGCTGAGTTTATTAATATTGGCGTTTTTGCATCTAAGCAAATAAACAGTTTTGATTTTTCTGTTAGAGCTGGAAAGTATGCCTTATTTACTGAATCGGGAAAAATTAAAGAGCTAGACTCTAAAGCGACGCTTAGTATCAAGTATGTAGATGGCTTTGTAGAGGTAAAACAGAACGAAACTCTTATTGGCAAATACAGAAAAGTCAATCTGATGGGAGTTGGGTGGTACAATCACTTTATGGTAAAAAGTAGTAATCCAACTGGATTAGAGCGTCGATTTGACGATAATTTAAAAATTATTGCTCAGCGAAATAAAATGCAACTCGTTAACAACCTCGATTTAGACAACTATGTTGCCGGTGTTGTTGAAGCTGAGGTTGGAAGAAAACCACCCAAAGAGTACTTCAAGTTACAAGCTATAATTTGCCGCACCTATGCCTTGGCCAACACGGAAAAGCACATTGTTGATGGATACAATCTTTGCGACGAAGTTCATTGTCAGGCATACCATGGCAAAACATTCTTTAACAACATTGTTGAAGCTGCCATGCAAACGAGAGGTGCCGTAATTGTAGATTCTGACATTCAACTAATCACCGCAGCTTTTCATTCCTCCTGTGGCGGACAAACCGTAAATTCTGAAGATGTTTGGAGTAAGTCATTATATTATCTTCGATCTGTGAAGGACACTTTTTGCCTGAAGCATAAAGATGCCACGTGGCAAAAGGAAATTGACAAAAAGCAATGGAAGAGTTACCTAACGGCACGACTTCCAAGTACAATACCGGAGAGACAGTACATGAATTTTAGCGTAAGCGATCGGTTGAAATATTTCCCAGAATCAAAACTTTCCTTCGAAGAATTACGTGGAAAATTTAGATTGCGCTCTACTTACTTTAACATTCAAGAAACTGACAGCAAGGTACTTTTAAAAGGTCGTGGGTTTGGTCACGGTGTTGGTTTATGCCAAATTGGGGCGATGGAAATGGCAGCTTTAGGCTATAATTATTCTGAAATATTGCACTTTTACTACAGCGGAGTTCACATTATTGATCTAAGTGCTTTGGATTTCTTTAAAGATGACTAATTTTTCGCTCTTCGCGAAAAATAGAATTACGAGTCTTTTAATTACGAATTACCAAAAATATCCACCAAAGAATTTGTGCTTAATATTTTCAGGCGGAGTACCTATAGCTACAGGAGTCAAAACTCAAGATAACATATAAGAAATCACCACACTTCTACCAAAACTTGCTAATGCAATAAATTGAAAACACTCGTAATTAATTATTTCCCGGATTCGTAATTCTTCTAAAAACCTCTCCAAGCTTTCCTATTTATTTCTTGAAAAGGGGTTAATTCAGCATTCCAACTTACTTCATATTTCGAAAAATAAAAGTCATCGGTCAAGTTAACCATAATTCGTTTTGCACTGCCATGTTGGTCAAATGCACCCATCGAAATTGGAGCATCTTTGAAATATTCTAACCATTCTGACAAGTCATTATTAATTTTCAACCCATTAATAATCACAATTTCATCATTCACCGAAATGCCACCTTGCTCCGCAGGTGAATTAGGGAAAACCATTGCAACCTTGTTCTCTAACAGTTTTACACCAAGGTACGCTTCATAAAATACAGGTGATGGAAGTCGCTTCATTCCAAGACCAAAAAATTCTAAAGCAGCTTCTAGTTGAGCTGTATAATCCCGTGCACCGTTAATGTAGTTATCAAAATAAGCTGTTAAATCACCTTCTGCAAATTTCTCAATTTCTGCTTTATAGTCCGATTCAGAAATTCCCTTACCTTTTTTGTAATAATTGTTGTAAAACGATTTTAAAACGTCATCAAATGAGTTCTTCCCCTTTGATCCTTTACGTATCTCAACATCCAGCATAAAAGTATTTAAGGCTCCTTCTGTATAAATAGATGCTTTCCTATTAGGAACTCCTAAAACATAACCATCTAACCAAGTATCAAAGGAAGAATCTGCAACAGACATATTCAAAGCTCCGGGATTATTATAATGCCGTTCCAAAATCTGATTAAACGTTCTAAAAAATGCAGCGTCACCAAATACCTTTCCACGGTACAACATCAAATCACCATGCCACGTAGTTGCCCCTTCTGATAAGTAGCCTAATTTTGAATAATTCTCTTTGGCAAAATCGTAAGGCACCATTTCAATTGGACGAATACGCTTAACATTCCAAGTGTGAAATAATTCATGAGAAGAAACGCCCAATAAGTCTTCGTATCGGCCATCCTTTTTCAACACATTATAAGAAGGTCCTAGAGCGATTACAGTAGACGCTGAATGCTCTACACCATGATATGCAGAATGTGGTAAAATTTGAAATAAATAATGGTACTCTTCAGTTGGAAAATCTCCAAACAACTCAATTTGGGGTTGTGTAAAACCAATAAAATCCTTTTCAAGCAACTTCCAATCTGGTTTAAATTCACCTTGAAACCAAAGATGAAACAAAGTTCCAGATAACTTAAAAGAATGATGTTGTAAACTTGCTGACGCGATAAAAGGACTGTCAGCCAACTCATCAAAACTTTCAGCCGTAAAAACATGCTGTTCTGATTTGGGTAAAGCAATTGCTACCTTATAGTCTGCAGCAAGTTTTAAATGAAGCTCACACTTGTCTAATGTTCGGTCCAACTCATACATCAAACAATTTAATGGGTTCATGTATAGTTGTTTGGAATCTAAAAAAGTAGACCCGGCGTTTAATTCATTTGCGAAGTAATTGTATCGCAACACCACTTTTGAATTTCCTAAACATTTCACCTCCCACGAATCTTTTGTTGTTTTTCTTATCGAAAGAGACTTCCCGTTTTCGTCAAAAGCACTCAGTTTTTGAATATTCTTTGCAAAATTTCCAAGCTCATATCTTCCAGGTCGCCATGCAGGTAGCTGAAAATTTAACTTTTCACTACCATTAACTTCAGCTTCTACCTGAATGTCAATGTAATGATTACTTGGATGCGAATAGGAAACAATATACTTCATTTCGTAAAGTTAACATGCAGATTTGATATTCTTACTTTAAATTTGACTTTCAATTTACCTGAACCATGAACTTCATATTCCATTTTTTAAGATTGATTCGCTTTCCCAATTTGGTGATTATTGCACTCACGCAATATGCCATTCGATTTGGGATTATCTACCCCTTTTTGAATCAAGCAGGATTGGATTTATTCCTTTCTGAAAAGTTATTTGGAATGCTTGTTGGGGCAACCGTATTAATTGCAGCGTCGGGCTATATTATTAACGATTATTTTGATGTTAAACTTGACCTTTTAAACAAACCTAATCAGTTGGTCATAGGAAAGAGTATTTCCAGAAGGCAAGCCATGTTTTTACATACCTTGGTAAACTTGGTGGGGTTGGCTTTAGCGCTTTATGTTGCCATTTCCATTCAACATCCCATGTTGGTGTTATTTCAAATTGTTAGCGCTGCATTGTTGTGGTTCTACTCCATTAACTTTAAAAAGCAAATTTTAATCGGAAATATAATTATTGCTGCATTAACGGCATTGGTTCCTTTTACGGCAGGTTATTATGAAATTATTCTACTTTTTGACAGTGTAAAAACGGAATTAGTTATCTCAAATATTGAAGTTGATAACATCCGCTCATTGTTATTTAGTATTCAATACTTGCTTTATTGGATTATTGGATATTCTACATTTGCTTTCATCTTAACGTTCATTCGAGAGGTAATTAAGGACTGTGAAGATATTGAAGGCGACAAAGAGTTTGGCTGCAAAACACTCCCCATTGTTCATGGCATTCCTAAAGCTAAAAAGGTGGCGAATTTATCGGTTGCTCTTTTAGTAGTATTATTGACCTTTCTAGAGTTTGTCCAAGTTAACTCGCAAGACTGGATTTCTTTTTCTTATTTCTTCTTTTTAATATCGCTGCCACTACTTTGGTTGATGGTTAAAATTCGAAAAGCAAAAACGAAAAAGCATTTTTTCATCATCAGTCAAGTGATAAAAGTGTTGATGCTAGTGGGAATCTTATATACTGGAATAATATATCTCTTTTAATGCTAAATACTAACAACTGGAACATCATTCTAGCTTCTCAGTCTCCAAGAAGAAAGCAACTTCTTGAGCAATTAGGCTATACTTTTACTCAAAAGTCAAAAGACACAGACGAGAGTTTTTCTAAGGAAATTCCCCTAAGAGAAGTGGCGGAACATCTTAGTGTGAAGAAAGCTGCTGCTTTTGCGGAAGAGATTAAGCACAGAGACCTCATCATCGCATCAGATACAATTGTACTTATCGACAATGAAATCTTAAACAAACCAAACACTAACCAAGAGGCCTTTGCAATGCTAGCAAAGCTTTCTGGAAAGCAACATGAAGTAATAACAGGCGTTTGTTTGAAATCAAAAGCAAAAGAGATGTCCTTTTCCGTCTCAACTACTGTATTTTTCGAGGAATTAAAAAAAGAAGAAATCAATTATTACATTGAAAAATACAAGCCATTTGATAAGGCAGGAGCATATGGCATCCAAGAGTGGATTGGCCTAATTGGAGTAAGCAAAATTGAAGGTTCATTTTACAACGTCATGGGGTTTCCGACGAAGGAAGTGTGCGAAGCGATTGAACGTTTCTAGATTTATTTTAGCTTTTCCCTTGCTCACATAGCTTCACATTAAAACACCTCGACTACAGCCATAATGCTACTACGGTATTTTTGTTTCAGAAAGATTGATGAGGCGATGTAATCGAAAAAATTAATCCCAATAAATACTATTCCAATTCTTTCCTCTTTCTCTTCTCAAGAAATAATAATGAAGTAAAAATCGAACTTGGTGGTGATTATAAACAACCGGAATTAAATCAGACTCTCGTCCGTAGCCATTAATAAAACGTTGAAATCTAGCTGAAACATGAACAGTGTTAAATTTCAATCCTGCACCTACTTCGTAAGCCAAAGCCATCACTTTAAATTGATCTCCTGCAAATTTCTGACCTTCATTAGCACCGTATTGAACAGCAGTATAGAAGCGATTGGTAACGGTAGGTCCTAAAATCAACTGAAGTGGTCCACTGCGCAAAACAAACTTAACACCGTACTCTCCACGATAAATTGTGTATTCTAATTCATTAAACGATCTAGTTCCATTGGGTGAGGTAATTGAAAGGTCCATAAAGCCTCCACACCTGCACAGGGTTGCCTCCCATAAAACAGAAGGAATAAGCCTAAAGTATGCAGAACTCTGCTGCCTTGCAGGACTAACTGACATTTGAATACCAAAGTTATATGCAGAAAAGGGTTTTCCAGATCTTATAAAAATAGCATCATTCAGTTTATTTTGATCTACTGTAAATTTAGAAACATTATATCCGACATGCCCTCCAAATTCTACGATTTGAGCATTAGTGCTTGTTGCAAAAAATACGATGGTCAATAAAACAATTAGCCTTTTACAAGTCAACAGGGAAATCATAAGGGGATGTATATTTAAATTTAAAACCACTCTCTTTTATCGCATTGCAAGTTACTACTTTATCTTTTGAAAAGTCATTATCATCAAATTCAATAGACCTCATTTTATATTGTTTCGCGATTGCATTATAATACGATTTTTTCAGCGGATGGTTTTCTGAGCATAAATTGTAAATGCCAATTTTAAAATGACTTATGATGTGCACAATTGCTCTAATTGCATCTTGTCTATGGATTAAATTTACCGGCGCTAGTGGTTTAGAGATCCCCTTTCTACCTTCCAAGTACTTCACCGGATGACGTTTTCCTCCTACAAGTCCACCCAGTCTAAAAATTGCATACTTTTTAAAAGTGTCTTTTATATAGGCTTCAACTTCTGCAACTTTTTTTGCTGAAGCTGAGGAAGGATTTATCAAACTCTCTTCATGAACCTCCCTTTCTTCATTCCCATATACCGAAGTTGAGCCGGTGTAAATGATGGTTGTATCGGGGTTAGTTTCTAAAACTTTACCAAGAAATTGCTTGCTTAAATCCGGATAATTATCACTACTAGAAGGGGGAATTGTGTAAATCAAAATTTCACAGCCTTTTAGAAACTCAGCCTCCTCGTTGGTCAAATTAAATACCTTCACCAGGTCTAGTGCGTTTTCTAAGCGATCAGCTTTAATAACAGAAGTTGTTGTTCCAGTTACATCGTAACCTAACTTTTTTAGTGCAAGTGCAAGCTCTTCACCCAACCAACCTATTCCAACTATACAAACCCGTTTCATCATAAAAAATCTCCTAATTTTAGCCTTTCCTATACCAAATAGAATATGGCCTTCGAATTTCATAAAGATAAAGACACTTACATAAAATGGCAGTATGAAAATGCTAAAAACTACGTAATACCTTTTATCGAAAAAACATTGCCATTGAGCAAGGGAATGAGGGTAATGGAAATTGGTTGTGCTGAAGGAGGCGTATTAAAAGCATTCACCGACAGAGGCTGTTTCGGTTTTGGAGTTGAACTTCAAGAATCTAGACTAAAGATAGCCGAAAAAGTATTTGAAAAAGAACTGCAAGAGGGTAACGCAAAGTTAATGAGCAAGAATATCTACGATATGGACTTGCAAAGTGATATTGATGAAAAGTTTGACCTCATTATTCTAAAGGATGTCATTGAACACATTCACGACCAAGACCGATTTCTAGAATACATTAGAGACTTTCTTAAACCGAACGCACATATCGTTTTTGGATTTCCTCCCTGGCAAATGCCTTTTGGAGGACATCAGCAGCTGGTGAACGGCAAATTATTGTCAAAACTACCCTACTACCATTTGCTGCCCATGCCACTCTACAAGTTACTCCTTAAATTAGGCGGAGAAAGCGAAGCCAAGATTGAAGGTATGGTAGAAATAAAAGAGACAGGAATTAGTATTGAACGCTTTGAGAGGCTGAGTAAAAAGAATAATTATAGCATTCCGCTTAAGCAGTTTTACTTGATTAACCCCATCTATAAATACAAATTCAATTTAAAGCCTAGAAATCAGCTTTCTTTCTTAAGCGCTATTCCGTATTTTCGAAATTATTGGACATCTTGCGTGTATTATTTGATTCGCAAAGAAGGTTAGCTTTAAACCATCCGATGTAATAACCTCTAATAAAAAAGGATGCTCCATTTTATTAGAGCATCCTTTTCATTTATTTTAAGCAGATGTTGTTAAGCTAAAACCTCAGCAACCTTATCAGCCGCCTCTTGCAATAAAATCGCTGAATGAACCTTTAATCCAGACTCATCAATAATTTTCTTTGCCTCTTCAGCATTGGTTCCTTGTAAACGAACAATAATTGGCACCGGAATCTCTCCAATATTTTTGTATGCATCAACTACTCCTTGAGCAACTCTGTCACACCTTACAATACCTCCAAAGATATTCACCAAAATAGCCTTGACATTACTATCTTTCAGAATAATTCTAAATGCCTTCTCTACTCTTTCTGCGTTAGCTGTACCTCCAACATCTAAAAAGTTTGCAGGATTTCCACCACTTAACTTAATAATGTCCATGGTTGCCATTGCTAAACCTGCTCCGTTCACCATGCAACCAACGTTACCATCTAAGTTCACGAAATTCAACCCGGCTTCGCCTGCTTCAACTTCTGTTGCATCTTCTTCACGGATATCGCGCATTGCAGCTAAGTCCTTATGACGGTACAACGCATTTTCATCTAAACTAACCTTAGAATCTACCGCTATAATTTTATCATCAGATGTCTTTAACACCGGATTAATCTCAAATAAGCTAGCGTCAATTGAATCATATGCTTTGTACAATGCAAATACAAACTTCACCATCTGCTTAAATGCATTCCCTGAAAGGCCTAAGTTAAATGCTATTTTTCTAGCTTGAAAACCTTGCAACCCAACTGAAGGATCAATTTCTTCATGAAAGATTAAATGTGGGGTGGCCTCAGCTACCGCTTCAATGTCCATTCCACCTTCAGTAGAATACATGATCATGTTTCTACCTGTTGCTCTGTTTAAAAGCACACTAACGTAAAACTCTTCTGTTTCACTTTCTCCTGGATAATATACATCTTGAGCAACAAGCACCTGATGCACTCTCTTACCTTCTGCAGAAGTTTGAGGAGTAACTAAATCCATTCCAATGATATCATTGGAAATTGATTTTACTTCATCTAACGATTTCGCCAATTTAACGCCACCGCCTTTTCCACGACCACCTGCATGCACTTGAGCCTTAATTACCCACCATTCTGTTCCAGTTTGCTCCGTCAATTTTTTTGCCGCTTCAACTGCCTCTTCAGGTGTTTGAGCTACAATACCTTCTTGTATAGCAACACCAAATCCTTTTAGTGTTTCTTTTGCTTGATATTCGTGAATATTCATCTGCTATTTGTTTTATTTTTTGGACCTCAAAAGTAAATTTTTGCCCTCGAAATAAAAAGTGTTTTTTGACATTATTCAATTTAAAATGAAGGTGCCTGCGGAATCGTCAGTATAACTTGAAAGAATTCCTAAATTCGTGCATCAAAGTATTGATTTTGATTGTAGCAAAAAATATTCACAAAGCGTTTGGTGACGTAAAAATTTTAAAAGGAGTTGACCTTGAAGTAAAGAATGGTGAAATCGTTTCAATTATTGGCAGTTCAGGAGCCGGCAAGACGACCCTACTTCAAGTTTTAGGCACACTAACCAATGCTGACCAAGGTGAGGTGTTTTATGACAACACCAACATTTCGAAATTAAGCGACAAAGAGTTAGCAGACTTTAGGAATAAAAACATTGGGTTTATTTTTCAATTTCACCACTTACTTCCGGAATTTACAGCATTAGAAAATGTGTGCATGCCTGCATTCATAGCAGGAATTTCTAAAAAGAAAGCAGAAGAGAAAGCAAAAGCATTGCTGGACAGATTGGGGCTTACCCATCGTTTGAATCACAAACCAAATGAACTTTCTGGAGGAGAGCAACAAAGAGTTGCAACCGCCAGAGCATTAATCAATTCGCCAAAAATAATTTTTGCAGATGAGCCTTCGGGAAACCTTGACAGCAAAAATGCAAAAGACTTACATCAATTATTCTTTGACTTACGTGACGAGTTTAAACAAACATTCGTAATAGTTACTCATGATCAATCACTTGCTAAAATTTGCGATCGCTCTTTAGAAATGAATGACGGATTTTTTAAGACAGTTTAACCTTTCGTAACTAAAATTAGTCCTAACTTTAATTTATACTTGAACAACACCCTTTTATGAAAAGAATAATTACGCTCTTTTTTGCTCTTGCCATAGGCTTTGGCAGCTCTGCTCAAATTTATTTAGATGAAGACTTTAGCACGTTTATAAATCCCGTTTCACCTCCTTTATCAAGCGGATGGAAAAACGTAGACAGCATTCCCAATAGAACATCTGATTCTATCTGGAGATTTGATAATCCTGGGAGCAGAACTCCATCTCTTCCAATAGTTGCCCCGTTTGCTAGCGCTGACGGCGATTGGCATGGTACTCCATGGGATGACGACACCTACTTATCATCAACAAATTTTGATGCGAGCCAGGCATCTGTTGTTATTTTAGAATTCGACCATTACTATAGAACGATTGGAACTGGAACCGGCGAATTGCAAATCTTTGATGGAACCAACTGGGTTACGGATACAATTTTTACGGTTAATACTGATCCAACTGTTTCCTTTGTGACCACCCACGAGATAATCGATATTTCTCAGTACGCTGCAGGAATTTCAAATGTCCAAGTTAGGTTTAGATATACAGACCCGGGTTGGGGGTGGTATTGGATCTTAGACAATGTTAGGGTATTTCAACCCGTGCCTGATGATGCTGCCGTTGTTTCTGTCGACTCTTTGCCCGTGTCAGCATGTAGCTTGGATTCCAACGAAACAATCACTGCAAGCATCGTCAATTTTGGTTCCACAACAATTAGAAATATTCCAATTCGGTATATCATCAATGGAGGAAGCATTGTTCCAGAAAATATTCTGGACTCAATTAATCCAGGAGATACGTTGCAGTATAGTTTTGCTACAAAAGCAAATTTATCTGCCGCTGGTTCATACAACATTGTTGTTTATTCTGCCATTAGAGGCGACAACAACAGTGTAAACGATAGTGCATTTTTTACCACTACATTAAATCCCGCCATTACAACCTTCCCCTACAACGAGGGATTTGAAAATGGCAATGGCAATTGGGTCTCCGGAGGCGTGAATAGCACTTGGGCTGTTGGCATTCCTACCGGAACCGTTATTAACAGTGCTGCTAATGGATTTAACGCATACGTAACGAACCCTGCAGGTGACTATTTAGATGGAGATGCCTCTTTTGTAATTAGTCCATGTTTTGACTTTTCAAGTTTAAATGCACCTCAAATCAAAATGAACATTTGGTATGATTCAGAATCTTCATGGGATGGTGCTGTTTTACAAATGACCACAAATGACGGAATTACTTGGACACAAGTTGGTGCTTTTGGAAATCCAAACAACTGGTACAACGACAATACAATCAACGGTCTTCAAACTGCAGGTTTTACAGGAGACGGTTGGACAATTACGGGAGGTTTAGGATCAGGTGGCTGGTTACTGGCTGAACATGATTTACCTGCGGCTGCAAATCAACCTTCCGTTCGATTTAGAATATTCCACGGTTCCGATGGTTCTGTTACTCGTGATGGTTTTGCATTTGATGATATTTTAATTTTAGATGCCCCAGCAACCGATTTGGGTGTTACATCAATTGTTTCACCAGTTACGGGTTGTGGTTTGGGCACGGCAGATTCTGTTTGCATTGCTCTTACAAATTATGGATCGTCTCCAACAATGAACGTACCTGTTGCATTTGAATTTAACAATCAACTATTCACGGATACTGTTTTTGGTACCCTAAACCCCGGAGATACAACTATCTTTTGTTTTAGCACAACGGTAAATGTATCTACTAACGGAACCTATACGATTAAGTCTTATTCAATGGCTGCTAATGATGGTAATGCACTAAACGACACAACTAATTTAACTTTTGACAATATTCCATTGGTTTCTAGCTTCCCTTACCTTGAAGGGTTTGAAAACGGCAATGGCGGATGGATTTCTAGCGGAACGAATAACTCTTGGTCAATCGGAATTCCTAATGGCTCTGTAATAAACTCTGCTGCAGGAGGATTTGGAGCATGGGTAACCAACTTAACAGGAAACCACAACAATAACGAAACATCGTTTATCGAGTCCCCTTGTATTGATTTATCTTCATTAACTGTTGATCCCATATTATATTTTTCATTGACTTACGATACAGAATCTTGTTGTGATGAGGCTTGGGTAGACTATTCAACGGATGGAGGAAACACATGGTCCAGACTAGTTGACAGTGGCGGCGCTTTAGAATGGTTTAACGATTTAGGAAACCAATGGTGGGACGGAACTTCATCAGGAGGAGCCGGAGTTTGGGTGAATGCGGAAAACGAACTTGTTGGTCTTGCAGGACAGTCAAATGTTAAAATTAGGTTCGGTTTCAGCTCAGATGGTTCTGTGGTTCGAGAAGGTGTTGGTATTGATAACGTACGTATTGATTTACCACCAGGAGTAGATGCAGGAGCAGTTGCTTTAATTTCACCGGTAACAGGTTGTGGTTTGAGTACTTCAGATTCAGCAAAAGTTCAAATCCAAAACTTTGGAGCAGATACATTAACATCTACCCCTGTTAGTTTTGAGTTGAATGGTGGAGCTGCTGTGACAGAAACAATAACCGCAACCATTTTACCCGGAGCGTCATATGTGCACACTTTCAGTACGTCTTTAGTGAACTTGTCAGTGCCGGGTAATTATTCATTTAAAATGTACACCGGTGCTGCCTTAGATGCAAATCCATTAAACGATACGATTACACAAGTAATATCAAGTATTCCAATTGCGAGTTTTCCTTATTCTGAAGGTTTTGAAACCAGTAGTGGTGGATGGACAGCATCAGGAGCTGCTTCATCGTGGGCATGGGGAACACCTACAGGAACTGTTATTGCAAGTGCCGCAACTGGAACAGGAGCATGGGCTACTAATTTATCAGGAGCCCATAACGACAATGAATTGTCGTATTTAGAGTCTCCTTGTTTTGATCTTTCAGCGCAAACAATGGATCCAGTTTTGAGATTCTCACTTACCTTCGAAACAGAAGCATGCTGTGATGAAGGTTGGGTGGATGTTTCGACTGATGGTGGAGTAACTTGGGCAAAGTCGATTGACTTAGGAGGAGCTTTTAATTGGTACAACGATTTGGGTAACCAATGGTGGGATGGTTCAAATGTTTCCGGTTCTGGGGTGTGGGATTCAACATCCAATGTGTTATCAGGGGTTGCAGGCTTTCCAAGTGTGAAGTTCAGATTTGCATTTAGTTCAGACGGTTCTGTGACTAGAGAAGGATTTGGAATTGATAATGTATCACTTGACATGCCTGTTTCAGTGGAAAAAGTAAGCTCTGAAGATGGAATAACCTTCTCCCTGTATCCAAACCCAACAGAAGATGCATTTAATTTGGTCACGCCAACAGCTGCAAAATCAATAACTGTTGAAATTTTAGATACAAGAGGTCAATTGATTTACAATGAAGAAATACCTGCTGCACGTGATAGAATCCATAAAATAGATGTTAGCTCAATTGCGAAAGGAATTTACTTTGTAAAAATTAGCAATGATGCTACTTCTAACACACAAAAGTTAATCATACAATAACTTAGATAGAACTTCAAAAGAAAAAAACCTCTTCGAATTCGAAGAGGTTTTTTTTAATTAATAAATCTATAAGCCAGATTCTGTTACCCATAAGGGCATTCTATCATTTATCTTCGCAGTCTACCCTCCGGAAGGGCGAGTAACCCCATTTCCGGTTTATTTGACCTTGCAGCCCATAAGGTTTGCCTAGCCTCCTTTGTTGCCATTGGAGCGGTGAGCTCTTACCTCGCCTTTTCACCCTTATTCCGATAAATCGGAACGGTTTATTTTCTGTTGCACTAGCTGTTTCCAATAAATTGGAACCCTCACTTTCATAAGGTATGGTACTCTCTGCTGTCCGGACTTTCCTTACCAATTACTTGGTACGATAGAACGATTTATTACCGCAAAAGTAAGCCTAATCTTCAATCAAATTGGTGAATAATTAACTCAGTTGCACCGCCCCCATATTTTTGATAATTCCCATCTAAAAATTCTATCTCAGGATATGAGTCCGTTAGTAGTCTCCTGATTTCTCGTCGAAGCTTCCCCTTCCCCACTCCGTGAACAATTACAAATTTTCGAATGCGTTGGCGATTTGCTTCACGAATGAGCTCTGTCACTGCACCAAGCTGTAACTCTAATGCTTCTAAATCAGTATAACGTTGGTATTCTTGTGGTACAAGAACTTCTAAATGAAGATCTACTGTGGTGTTTTTTGAGTTAAATAGTAGTTGAACGCTCGTCGATGAAGAGTCTATACTTTTTTTACTTGAAGTCTGTGAATGAGATTGCTCTTGTGGTTTACTCTCCACCTTACCTTCTTCGGTAATCTTATACACCTTATCCAACGGAAAAGTATATTCAAAGCCATCAGGACACTCTATAGTTACGCTAATTTCAGTAAATGAAATTAAAACACCTTCCAATCTTTCATCCGTAACATATATTTTATCACCAACAGATAGATTCATTATTTTAGTCCTTTAATGCAAAGGTAAAAAGAGCACATGAATAAAAAAGAGAATCCTTGGAAGACTTTGAAAAAGAATACCGTTTATGAGAACCCTTGGATAAAGGTTGAGCACCATGAAGTATTAAACCCCAGTGGACAACCTGGAGTATATGGAACAGTGGCATTTCAAAATATTGCCGTTGGAGTTATTCCAATTGATACAACCAACCATACTTATTTAGTGGGTCAGTTTCGATTTCCACTGAATGCCTATTCTCGGGAAATTCCTGAGGGTGGATGCCAACTCAATACAGATCCATTAGCAACGGCAAAAAGAGAGTTAAAAGAAGAAACTGGAATTATTGCACAACGTTGGGAAAAATTACAGACCATTCATACAAGTAATTCGGTTACAGATGAATTTGGAATTATATATACAGCTGAGGATCTTGAATTTTTCGAGGCCAATCCCGATGAAGACGAGGACTTAGAGATTCAAAGAATTTCGTTAAAAGAAGTTTTAGAGATGATTAAAAGAGGAGAAATTACAGATAGTCTAAGTTTGGCAGGAATCCTACGGCTTCATGTTGAAAGACCTGAGTTATTTGACTAACTTAAAATTAGAAATAAACTGTCCTAAACTGAACGGTTTTTCCCTTTTTAAATTCCAAACTTGGGGCAGGAACCTTAATGCAATTCGCTACTTTAAAAACCCATTTGAGCCATACCTTATTGGTTTCTATTTGTTCCCAATCAACATCTAAACTCAAATAATATTGACGTTTTGCATCATAGACATTCCCATTAAATGAACTTCTAATTTGGTCGGCAAAAATCATTTCATCAGCACCCAGACCAAAAGCGATAGACAGCCACTTTGGTTTTATACTTGAGTGAATTGAATTCAAATTTATAGAAGCCCAGTAAGTCTGACCGTTGTAGTCTTTAAATGCTTTTTCTAATAAACTAGAGCCTAACACATTCGGCCTAAGGTCTGAATACTTTGTAGGGTAAAAGGAATATTTCAATTGTACAACTTGACGCTTCAAAAAATACTCCTGAGCTGCAAATAGGGCTATGCCAGATGTGTTCGCTGCAAAATCTCCCCAAGAAAAGCCCCATTCTTTGCTAAAACCGTCAAAAACCTCAACAGTAGTTAAAAAAGCAAAACTTGAAATACTAGAATATAATAATGCTTGATTCCGACTCTTCTCGTCTCTATGAGAGTAAAAATCATAAGATAACTTGGACAGCGTAAAAGTTGAATAGACATGGCCTACTTTGTCAACCTGAAGCCACTCTTGATTGTCATTAAAAGAGTGCAGCCCACTTCTCTCATAATCACTATACCAAAGTGCATTTAGACCAACCAAACCTACCCCATAAACTGCAGCGGAGTATAATCCGATCTTCCTATTTTTAACCTTATTATCTAATGTATCTTGACTACAAACAGTTGCAGCAGGTAAAATACCTGCTGCAACAATTATGATGTATCTCAGAAATCGAGTCACATTAATTTGACTTAATTATTTTATGTGTTTGAACTTTATCCTCGGTAATTACAGTAAAAATGTAAACTCCTTTTGACAAGAAACTTAAATCAATTACTTCAACACCAGTGGATTGAATTTTATTTTTACGAAAGACCTCTTGCCCACTAGTGGACCGAATAATAAAATCTGAAGGAGTATCATTACTAAAGTTATAATCAACTGTTAAATCATTGGTGAACGGGTTTGGTCGAATTGAAACCTGATCTTGTACCAATTGATTATCTTGAATACCCACAAGGCTGCAAGTTGTATCAATCACCGCTTTAGCTGTCACAAAATTACTTTCACAAGGAAATTCTGAAACACCCCAGCGGTAAAAATAAGGATAACTATTTCCATTATTCGAACCCTTTATGGTTACTAAATTAGAAATAGTGTAAGGGTATGCTGCCCCAGTGGAATTTCTGTATAAGCTAATGTCTCTATCGCTAAATGAAACTCTATAGTTTGAATCAGGTTGCAATTCGATATTAATATTGACCCTTAGTGGACTCGATGGCACATAGATGTCTTTTGAAACGACCAACTCTCCTTGATTATTCCAAATATCCATTCTTCGTGTAGCCGCCTTATTGGAAAATAGAATCATCGTTCGCAAAAGAATCGGTTTATGTACGTCAAACGTCATGTAATCATTGCTAGAAGAATATGATCCAGAGCCAATATTGTTTAACGGACCACCAGAGAAGGTAGGATTATCACTGACTTCTTTAACATAAAGAACAGTGTCACTTCGTAAACCGAATATGCTCAGTGAATCTCCGGTAAAAATTGAACTTGCCGTTGTATCCCGATACCAAACACCGGTAGATGCAACATTTACCTTAATTCCAGCTTGTGCTCCAACACAAACGGTATCGCCAACAACACTTGGACTACTTAATTTTGTTACCGTTACAACATTTGTTTTGGTGATGGTATTAGATCCTTGACTATTTGTGACCGTTAAGCTCACACTATAGGTTCCATCAGCATAGTAGTTGTGGCTTTGGTGGTAATCTGTAGATGTAGTGCCGTCGCCAAAATTCCATAAAGCAGATGAATACCCTTCAGTCGATCTATTTCTAAACGTAACGTTTCCTGTACAGGTGGTGTCTGCATTTACTGAGAAATCAGCTATAGGAGCTGTTACTGCCGTTTTACAATCCCAATTGATTATAAATCCAGCTCCAGTTGCCACATTATCGGAAATCATTCTTATAGTAACTTCATTTGAACTGCTTACAACCATGTTATTTGCTGGTGGGAAATTCTTACAATAACGACCAATCAAAGGAGCGTCTAGTGAAGGCCCATCATAAACTTCTATAAAATCTCGATTACAGTTAAACCCAGTACCCGCTTCTACGTCTAAACGAGAAAAGTCCAACTCAATATAGTCTGCTGATGCAACAGAAATTGTGACTGAGCCACTTTCGTTTGAACCGTAGCTAGCACCAAAACCACCTGAATCAAACAATCTACCTCTACAATCTGTCAAGTTAGCATTAACCAAATTATCCAGAGTATGAGAGCACGGCACGCTGCTTGTATCTATGATTACGTATGAGGTTTTAAGAACTGTATCTGAACCACAGGTACCCCCATCACCAATTAACTGCACGTCATACGTTCCTTGCGCCAAATAGGTGGTTGTTGGGTTTCTTAGGGAACTAGTATCGCCATTTCCAAAATCCCATATAAAGTCCGCAATGTTTGAACCTTCGCTAACAAAATCTAAAGTAACAGGGGAATAACAAAACGCAGTATCTTGCACCGCCGAAAATGAAGCAGAGACAGCATTTACATATTCTGCTCCAACTCCTACAGCATACCAAGCATTGGTTGTAGTCTCAACTTCAGGCGAACATGCTCCATATAAATCGATGGCAGATTTAATTGCATAAAATCTCGCCTCGTCGTGATTTGAGGATGGATTCAAATAAACCGTCAGGTTTCTAAACGCTATTTTTTCAGCCTTATTTATTCCCAGTCCAACTACCGTAAAACTATCCGTTGCATCATTCACTCCAGTTCCACCATTTGTCAACAAGTAAAACCAATAGTTTTGAACGCCACTATTCGAGTGAACTCCACACCTATCGTTATTTCCTGTTGGAATGCATCCTTTTGTTTGTCTCCAACTCTGTCCTTCATATGTATCGGGATGTCCAAAGCTATTCGGATTAGACATACTCCTAATCGCTCCCCCAACATCTTCACCAATAAGCCAATTCGCTCTAGTAGGCCTTGCATAAAACTCCAAAGCAGTCCCAAAAATATCACTAAACGACTCATTTAAAGCACCAGATTCATTTGCATAAATTAAATCTGACGTGTAATCTGTTAAACCATGTGTTACTTCATGTGCAACAATATCTAAAGAAACCAGCGGGTTACTCAAAGACGAAGTACTATTCCCATCTCCGTAGGTCATTACAGTTCCATTCCAAAAAGCATTCGCATAATTTTGATCGTAGTGAACATAACTTACAAGCGGGAAACCATTATTATCTATACTATTTCTGTTGTGAACATTCAACAGGTAGTCGTATGTTGCTTCGGTTCCCCAATGTGCATCTGTTGCATATTCGTCGCGGCTCGCATTGATGTTATTCCAAAAGTTATTAGAATCAATAAAATCTACCGCTCCCGTATAATTTCTTTGCGTTAATGAGTTTAAGGTAACAATCGCTGTTCCTCGAGTTGAGTCTCTTAATCGAAAAAATCCGGTTAAACTATCTGTCACAACTTCGTGAGTATCACTGTAAGCAGTTACTGCAGTTCCTTTTGAATCGCCTCCAGTATGAAGTAAGTTCTCTTGAAATTGAATAGTTCCGTTTTGTGCATTTACAAATATCAATTCTCTACTTAGTGGCTGACTTGCATAAACGTTAAAGGCATATGTCAATGTTAGCGTATTATTCCCTTCAAAATAATTTGGTAAATACATCAGTTTACCCATTGGGTAAAACTCACTTTCTATATGGTTTGAAGGCTTGTCAATTTCCCACATGTATTCACTAGCACCAACAAAGTTCAAAGCACTTGATTGGGCCGTCTCTTCTGTTAATGAAGGCAATTCTATTGAAGGTACTATCGCATTAATATTCCCAGAACTTGAGGTAACAACACCCTCTCGAATGTGCACTGATAGGCTTGAATAAGCCACTTCAACTCGGTCATAATACATTCTGTAACGTTTGTGCTCGAATCCCAATTGATCAGAGTTTGAATTCAATAAACGAAAACTGAACTTGTTTGAAGGTAGAATTTGATCCTGTAGAATTGAAAAGAATAATTCCTCGGAGAGGTTCGCCTGAGGGTCTAACTCAATATACGAAGGAAAAGAATTTCCTTCTTCTACTTTAACCTGCGTGGCGCCAGAGAAAACAGCATCTGCTGCGTTTCCATTCAATATTGAAAATTGAGCCTGCGCACCAAGTGAACAAGCTAAAATTAGACTTAATACTATTTTCTTCATCTGCTTATCTTGTTACAACAACTTTTTGGTGAAAAATTTCACTTTCAGTGTAAATTTGAATAAAGTAAACTCCTGACTCCCAGTTTGCACTGTTTACAAAAAGTTTTGATTCCATGTTACTGTTTAGACCATTGTAAACTAATTTACCTGACAAATCTAAAACTCTAATCTGTTCTATGCTTTCTGTACCCGCTTCAATCGTAAACCTATTTTTTGCCGGGTTTGGATAAATTTGAAAATCATTTAATTCCTCTACCATTTCTTTTACAGCCGTTATATTACAGGTGGTATCTACAATTGCATTTACAGGAACTCTGGGACTTGAACAATCCGGACTTTTAACTCGCCAATTGTAGAAGAAATAGTAAAATCCGACAGGGTTTGAACCCGCACTACTTCTTTTTATTGAAACCTTGTTGGCAATGGTATAAGGATAATTCGTTCCACTATTGTTTCGGTATAGATTAGGCTGAATCCCTTGTGGAATACCTAATTGATAGTCCGTTCCCGGATCGATTTGAAAATTCAAATTAACTCGGAACGCTCCTGAAGGAACAAATCTAGATACTGATTGCAATACGGTTCCATTGGCATCTCTCAACTCAATTGTTCTATTGCCAGAATTTGCAGCATAAACTCTAACTGAAACTAGTTCAATCCTGTCCAATACATCGAAAATTAGGTGTTGATTCCCGGTAAAATTAGCTCCTCCTCCTATAGTATTAGTAGCCGGACCAACCGTTTGAATTGGAGCAATGATTGAGTTCTCCGCCCATACTTGAGTATTTGTCGTTACATTCGGAATTGAATAAGTGTTCCCGGTTGCAATTGAACTTCCTCCAAATTCATCAGCGTACCAATTTACAGCTCCTGAAGCTGAAGCAGAGAACGTAGCCGACTGACCTACACAAATTGAATCATTTGCAACATTAGGACCCGCGGGCCTTGTTACTGTAACAATATTCGATTTTGTTGTTGAATCTGTTCCAAATGCATTTGAGGCTACTAGTTTAACAGAATAAGTCCCGTTGGTGGTGTAATAGTGAGTTGGATTTTGTTGGTTTGAAGTATTTCCATCTCCAAAATCCCATGACCAATTGGTTGGTAATTGCGTTGAAATGTCGGCAAATACAATTTCTCCGTCACAAGTAGCAGTCTCGCTAATTGTAAAATCTGTAGTTGGCGAAGTAGAAGGATAATTGCAACTCCAATCTATTTCAAAACCAGCCTCTTCCACAGCTCCATCTGATTCAAATTGAATGGTGATTGAACCTCTAGTTGATGTAATTGATGGAGGTAAATTGTTATTGCAATACTCACCTAAAAGTGGTGCGTTGATACTTGGTCCATCAAATACTCTTAATACATCATAATCACACAAAGTACCTGAAGAACCGCTTTCTATATCGAAAAATGGAAAAGTTAAAGTAACACTAGCGGCATTAGTCGGACTAATTGTGATGGTTCCTGTTTCATTTGGCCCGTAGTCCGAATTCCCGCCGCTATCGAAAATTTTACCTGAACATTCTGTTTCAGTAGAATTTCTGTTATTGTTAAGAATAATAACACATGCATTTGCGCTGTCCACGTCGATGTACGCAGTTTTTAGAATTGTATCTGTTCCGCAGGCACCACCATCAGCAATTAAGGAAACATCAAACTGACCGTAGGTAATGTAGTTGTGAGAAGGTTCTCTAGCTGTGCTAAACGAACCATCTCCAAAATTCCAAGTGAAATTTGTCGCGTTGTTCGAGCTATTTGTAAATGTTGTTGACAAAACTGGCGAGCAAGCTTGAGTTACACTTGCGGTAAAATCAGAAGAGACTCCGGGAGTATAAGCGGCTCCAACTCCAACTGCATGCCATGCATTTACAACGGATATGTGCTGCGGTGAACAAGCTCCGTACAAATCAATTGCCGATTGAATGGAATAAAATCGTGCATCGGCAAAGTTTGATGACTGCGTTAAGTAAACAGTTAAGTTTCTAAATGCAATTGCCGCTGCTGTATCAATGCCTAAGCCAGCTACACTATACGTTTGTGGTGTTGGCGCTGTATTGGTACCTGAGCCACCAACTGTTAATAGGTAGAACCACTTATTCTGAACACCAGAATTTGAGTGAACACCACATCGATCGTTATTTGCAGTTGGAATACAGCCTATGGTTGGTCTCCAGTTGGTTCCATCGTAGGTATCTGGATCTCCGTATTGACGTGGATTTGAAAGCGAACGAAACGCTCCACCAATATCTTCTCCCAATAACCAATTTGCTCTATTCGGTCGAGCGAAAAACTCTACAGCCGCTCCGAAAATATCTGAAAAAGATTCATTCAATGCCCCTGATTCGTTTGCATAGATCAAATTAGCGGTAAAGGTTGTCAATCCATGGGTAATTTCATGACTTGCAATATCCAATGAAACTAGAGGGGTGAATGTTCCTGAACCATCTCCATAAGTCATTCGCTGCCCATCCCAAAATGCATTATTAAAATTTACTGAGTAATGCAGGTAACTGTTCAAGGTAAAGCCATTGTTGTTAATTGAATTTCGGCCAAATTTCACTAGAAAATATTCGTGTGTATTCTCCGCACCCCAATGCGCATCTGTAGCATATTGATCTCTCAAAGCATTCACATTATTCCAGTTGTTATCTGCATCTGTAAAGTCTACTGAATTAGCGTAACTCGTTCCCCTCAACATGTTGAAAGTGTTCACACCATTTCCATTAATCGTTTGCCTTAATCGAAATGAGTTTGACGCTAAACTGTCAACTTTTATGGTCTGTGTTCCGCTGTAAGCAGTTTGTGCCGTTCCGGTTGTGTTCGCAGTATGAATTAAATTATTGACAAAAACCACATCTCCAGTGGAAGCATCAACGTAGATCTCTTGCCTACTTAAAGGCTCTTGAGCGTATACATTAAACTTATATGTCAAACGTAAATCTCCGGGATTTAAATCCATTGACTTCCCGATATATTTGATTTCTGGAGCAGGATAATAAGTTGAAAAAGGATTACCTGTTTCAAGCTTCAAATGCTTTTCTTCAGCAGGAATTTCCCATTTGTATTTTTTGGCTCCTACGTATCTCTTTGCGGCAGAAAAAGCAGCCTTTTTAGAAATTGAGTTCTGAGTTGACCCAGGAATTCGATCTACCAACTTCCCATTCATCGAATATATTTCATTGTTCTTGATGTGAACAATCCATTCCGCAAATTCTATCGGCACTCCATTATACGTTTGTTCATATCTAATGTGGGTAAAGCCTAATTGATCAACCTCTTGTCCAATTTCTACGAAATCAAACCCTTTTACTCCTTTCCAGTAATTCTGAAAGAGACCTTTTAACTCAGCAGGAGCAGGTCTTTTTTCACTAGAATATTCAATATATGTCGGAATATTACTAGACTCAAGAGAGAGTCTTTGTTTTGTTATTTGGTATTGAGAGTTTTGGCCAGCAAACACCAAGTTCGCCGCCAATAAAATGGCAGTAAAAGTTAAAGAAAATTTCATCTACAGGTTATTTTTAAGAACATAAAGATAGCTATAAAGCCTTAATCTTTGTTCGTTGACTCGTCTAATGTCGCCTAGCTTACGACTAAAATGATACTATAAAAGCATTATCTTTTCGAAAGTTGTAATAATTCGAATTCTGCTCTAGAAGTGTCAATTCTTCTGAACTCCTATAAAAATAGTCCAACACCATAGTTTTATCCATTGCCGATAGCTCTGAGTTGCTACTTGGAACTACAATATCAACCGTTGCTTGCAACACCTGCTCAACTTCAGGTTCCGGAAATAACAACATTGATTTATTGCCAATTGAAAGCACTTTACTTGTCGCCTCTTCAATAGTGTCCCACTTTAGTTCATTCACCCCAGTTAAATTCATATGATCATTTACAATTTTTTTGTCATAATCACTTACTCCTTCTACTAAATAAATCTCAGCAGTTCTTCCCTTAATAACACTCCAAGCTGGATTTTTAAAAGCATAAAATGTTATTTGTTTGGTTTGCAATGCTTCATAAGTAGCAAGTAGCTCAGTGATTTGTATTCCAATTATAAAACACAATACAAGAGTAAATGCTTTAACTGCTTTGTGGTAAATAAAGATCAAGAAGGATATAATCGCACCGATAAGAAAAAGGATAGATAGCTCACTCATCCAAATTCCTTCTGACATTGCCCCTGGAATTGCTGTAACAAATAGAATAGATTCGTTCAGAGCAGTTAATAACCAATCTAAAATTGATGCAAGGTATAAGTCTGAGTTAAACAACAGAAACAGGCAAACGATAATGACGGAACCCAGCACAATTCCAAAAGCTAAAGGGATAACCAAAAGGTTGGCAACTAGGAAGTAGTTTGGAAACTGATGGAAGTATGCTAGCGTAAACGGCAATGTAGCAATTTGAGCAGCAAAAGACACAACCAACAAACTCCATACTTTATCCATAAGCCAATTAGGCCAATACAACAGCTTATACACTACCGGATGAATTAATACGATTCCGATAACAGCTGAGTACGAAAGTTGGAAACCCACTTGAAATAAGTTATTGGGGTCTAGCAGCAACAGCAGGAATGCTGACACTGCGATAGAATTTAAAACATTCGAGTTGCGCTTCAATAACTTAGAAATAATAACAAAAGAAAACATCCAACCTGCTCGCTGAACTGAAGGGGACAAACCAGCTAAAAAGGCGAACGCCCAAATAACCAAAAGCAAGGTAACGGTCTGAATAATTCTATAACTCAACCCATCAGGCAACTTACTCAATAAAAAGTTGAAGATTAAAAATACAATCCCCACATGCAAACCTGAAACTGCTAAAATGTGCATGGCTCCTGCTCCTGCATATTGCTGTTGCAGTTCAGCGTCCAGATACGATTTATCTCCCAGTGTTAGCGCAACCAATACGGCCAAATTATTATCAGTGATTTTAAGCTCCTTATATATTTGAATAATCGAAGCTCTAGCCATTTCAGCGTAGCGAATAAGTGAATTATTCGACTTAAGTTTTATAAACTCATCTTCAAAACTAGTGAGATAGATATTCTTACTCTCCAGAAAGCGCTGATAGTTGAACTGAGCAGGATTTTGCGGACTCATTGTTGGAACCAACTTACCTTCTCCGGCAATTAAATCTCCTACATGTGGATCAAAAAGGCTATCCTTGTTATAGACAAGTAATTTAAAGTCAACATTTTCCCACGAGTCATTCTTCTTAAATTTTTGAATTTGAACAACTAATGATTGAGCTTTACCTTCTTTTTGTTTAACTGACTGAACTTTACCTAACCAAACTGTATTGGTTGGTACGTCATTAACTCCTCGAGTTTCTTGCATGGTATGCATAGATGAATAACCAACACCTAAGCCAATAAAAAGAGTAGAAATTAGTATCCCAGTGACGTAGTTCGCCTTAAAACTTCGATTAAATATATGAAGCAACACTAATCCGATTAACAAACCGAATAGAGATACTACAATTGCAGGTGTTAGCCCTAGCGAAAAGTTTAAACCTAAAAAAATTCCGACCCCAAATGGAATCACCAATCGTACAAAAGGAAATGAGCTCCAAAAAATCAAAACGCCTAATTCTAGTTATAAGGAACTAAAATTAGGCGTTTTAAATTAACCTATTGTGACAGCAGAGTTTCTAACCTGCCAAAGCAGCTTTTACAAGACCTGCAATCAACTTACCATCTGCTTTTCCAGCCAATTTTTGGTTTGCCATCCCCATCACTTTTCCCATATCAGCCATGGAAGTTGCACCTGATTCAGCAACCACTGCATCAACAATTGCCTTCACCTCATCTTCACTCATTTGCTCTGGCAAATAATCCTCGATGATGGCAACTTGATCTAATTCTGGCTGAGCCAAATCATCTCTTCCTTGCTCTGTAAAGATAGTTGCGGCATCTTTGCGTTGCTTAACCAACTTCTGCAACATTTTTAACTCCGACTCTTCCGATGACTCAGAGGCTCCTTTTTCGGTTGCAGCAACTAGCAATGCTGATTTTATCGCTCGTAATGACTCTAGCTTAACCTTGTCTTTGGCTTTCATCGCCTCTTTAAGGTCACTGTTGATTTTTTCTGTTAATGTCATGTTTATGTTATTTAACTTAAGCAACGATTGACTTTCGAATCATGTTCAAAGCAGAACCAGCTCTATACCATCCAATTTGCTGTGCGTTGTAGGTATGGTTTAATTTTACTTGATCTTTTGATCCATCTGCATGCACCAACTCTAGAGTCAACTGCTTGTCTGGAGCAAAATCTTCTAAATCAATAAAATTGAACGTATCATCCTCTAAAACCTTGTCGTAGTCCGACTCATTGTCAAAAGTTAACCCTAACATGCCTTGTTTTTTCAAGTTTGTTTCGTGAATTCTTGCAAAAGACTTCACAATAACCGCAACAACACCTAAATGTCTTGGCTCCATAGCTGCGTGCTCACGAGAAGATCCTTCTCCATAGTTATGATCACCCACAACAACTGAAGGAACTCCGGCTGCTTTATACGCTCTTGCTGTGGTAGGAACCGGCCCTTTCTCTCCTGTCAATTGATTCACAACCTCGTTAGTGGCTTTTCCGAATGCATTTACTGCACCAATCAAACAGTTCTCTGAAATATTATCTAGATGACCTCTATACCTCAACCATGGACCTGCCATTGAAATGTGATCTGTGGTGCACTTTCCAAAAGCCTTAATTAAAAGCTTAGCGCCTTCAATGTTTTTGCCGTCCCACTCAGAAAAAGGAGTCAACAACTGCAGTCTCTTTGAATCTGGAGCTACATCAATTTTAATCCCACTTCCATCTTCTGCTGGAGCTTGAAATCCATTATCTTCAACATCAAATCCTTTTGCAGGCAATTCCATACCTGTAGGTTCAGCTAGTTTTACTTGTTCTCCCTTAGAGTTGGTTAATGTATCGGTAATTGGATTAAAATCTAACTTTCCACTAATTGCAACTGCCGCTACCATTTCTGGAGACGTTACAAAAGCGTGTGTGTTTGGATTTCCATCTGCTCTCTTCGCAAAGTTTCTGTTAAAAGAATGCACGATTGAATTCTTTTCTTTCTTTTCTGCTCCTTCTCTATCCCACTGACCAATACATGGACCACAAGCATTTGTGAAAATACTTACAGATTCAAACTTTTTAAACGTATCCATCAGCCCATCTCTCTCGGCGGTAAATCGAACTTGCTCAGAACCCGGATTAATTCCCAATTTAGAGACAGGAACAACACCCTCATTGAATGCATCTTCAACAATAGAAGCAGCTCTCGTTAAATCCTCGTAAGAAGAGTTGGTGCAAGATCCAATCAATGCCCACTCAATTTCCGTTGGCCAATCATTTGCTGCAGCTTTTTCTTTCATCTCAGAAACCGGAGTAGCTAAATCAGGCGTGAAAGGTCCGTTCAAGTGTGGCGTTAATTCATCTAAATTAATTTCAATTACTTGATCAAAATACTGTTCAGGGTTTGCGTAAACCTCAGCATCTCCTGTTAAGTGATCTGCAACCTCGTCAGCTGCAGCAACAACATCTGCTCTGCCCGTTGCGTTAAGGTATCTTCTCATCGAATCATCGTATCCAAAAGTTGAAGTTGTTGCTCCTATTTCAGCTCCCATGTTACAAATGGTGCCTTTTCCTGTACAAGAAAGGTTTTTTGCTCCTTCTCCAAAGTATTCAACAATAGCTCCGGTTCCACCTTTTACGGTCAAAATTCCGGCAACTTTTAAAATAATATCTTTTGCAGAAGTCCATCCATTTAATTTACCTGTCAACTTAACACCAATCAACTTTGGAAACTTCAACTCCCATGGCATGTCTGCCATAACATCAACTGCATCAGCTCCACCTACACCAACGGCAACCATTCCCAAACCACCGGCATTTACCGTGTGCGAGTCTGTTCCGATCATCATTCCACCAGGGAAAGCATAATTTTCTAATACTACTTGGTGAATAATTCCTGAACCTGGTTTCCAAAAACCAATTCCGTATTTGTCACATACAGAACTCAAGAAGTTAAATACTTCGTTGTTTTTATTAATTGAATCTTGCAAATCCTTGTCTGCTCCCAATTTTGCTAAAATCAAGTGATCTGCGTGAGCCGTTGAAGGCACAGCTACTTTCTTTTTACCCGCTTGCATGAACTGCAATAAGGCCATTTGAGCTGTGGCATCTTGCATGGCCACTCTGTCCGGCTTAAAATCAACATATGATTTACTTCTTTCAAACTCTTCCGTCGGCAACCCCGCATCTAAATGAGAGTACAAAATCTTTTCACTTAAAGTCATTGGTTTATTTAGAACTTTCCGAGCTGCGTTCACTCGTTCATCCATTCTAGCATAAACCGCTTTTATCATATCAATGTCGAAAGCCATAATTTTATGTTTTGGTTACAATTTTTTGAGGTTAGCGAAATTAAGCATTTAAGCCATTTTTTTTCAACCATTCATCACTATTCCTTATAAAATTTAACCGACTTTGATTACCATTGCATTGTGTTAAAATTAATAAAGGAAAATATCCGAGAGGCGTTAAAATCGGTGAGAGGCCAGTTACTCCGTACCATTTTAACCGTTATGATTATTGCCATCGGTATAGTTGCCTTAGTTGGCATACTCACATCAATTGATGCCATTAGCGGCTCTATCTCCAGCAATTTTAGCAGCATGGGCTCCAATAGTTTTTCAATTAAAAATTATGGGTACAGTGGTAACTTTTCAAAAGGCGGCCGAAAAAGAAAGTATTTCTCACGAATCAGCTACCAAGAAGCTATAGATTTTAAGGAACGTTACGAATTTCCTGCCGTTGTTTCCGTTTCTACAAGAGCTTCTTCCCTGGCAACACTTAAGTATCAATCAGAAAAAACAAATCCGAACATTTTTGTTTTTGGGACGGATGACAATTATTTTGAAACCTCGGGTTATGAAATGGAACGAGGTCGAAATTTCTCGGAGTCAGAAATTCGCTATGGTTCACACGTGGTAATTATTGGAAATGAAATCGAGAAGAAGCTGTTCCCCAACAATGAAAACCCAATCGATAAACTCATCTCAATTGGCCCAGGCAGGTATCGAATCATTGGCACACTGAAATCGAAAGGAAGCTCCATGGGCTTTAGCGGTGATAAAAATGCTTTCATACCTATTATTAATGCACGTCAATACTTTTCGCAATCAAACCCAACCTTTACCATTAGCGTTAAGGCTAATACTCAAAATGAAGTAGACCCTGCCATTGGCGAAGCATGGGGTACCTTCCGAATCATTAGAGGGGATAATGTGAAACAAGAAGCTAGTTTTGAAATTTCAAAGAGTGATAGTTTTGCAAACTTGTTTTTAGAAAACATGGCTTTTGTTAGAATAGCGGCAATCGCTATTGCCATCATTACCTTATTAGGTTCTGCTATTGGATTGATGAACATGATGCTCGTTTCAGTGACCGAACGCACACGAGAAATCGGAATACGAAAAGCAATTGGCGCTAGTGCTGCAACTATTCGCTACCAATTCTTAATTGAAGCAATAGTTATTTGCCAACTAGGAGGTTTCCTCGGAATCATTTTAGGAATTATATTCGGAAACATTGTCGGCAGTTTTGTGGGAGGTGCTTTTATCGTTCCTTGGGCATGGATGATTTTAGGTGTATTTCTCTGTCTTATTGTAGGTTTACTTTCGGGCATCTATCCTGCTTACAAAGCCTCAAAACTAGATCCTATTGAGTCGTTGCGTTACGAGTAGATTCAGTTGACAATGGACAGTTGACAAGTGACAGTGGACAATTTACGGTTGACAATTGATACTTAATAATTTAATGAGATTTCAAATCAATTCATTTCCAAAAAACGCACAGCAGCCTGCTATCTGCAAGCATCAAAGAACTATTATTTAAATCTATGGGCTTTTCTACACACGGTCGCGAACAACTCATAAGAGACGAACTCAATGCAAAAAGTTTAAAGAGAAGAGGTAGTTATTTCAAGCGCAAAGTTGAACTAACAGAAGCAGCAAAAAAAGAAGGGATTGAAATTAGAGAAGCTTGGCCGCATCAGATAAAAGCTATAAAAGAAAAATTGAGAGCCCAAAAGATTTCAGAGAGAAAACAATTTTATAAAGCCATTATTGCTTCGGTCATTTCAGCATTCATTCTTTTTTTTGGAATTGCATGGCTTATTAAATCAACATTTTTCTGATACAGTTGCTCCAAACTTCCGTGCACAATTACTTCCAACCACTATTAAATAGTAAACACAAAAAAGCCCGAAATCCACATTACTGCGAATTTCAGGCTTTCTCTATCAATCAATCTACTAATCTACTCTGCGATTACTTCAAAATCTATCGTTACCGATACGTCTTTGTGTAATCTAATTTCGGCTTGGTATGCACCAATTTCCTTAATTTGAGAACCTAAAATCTTTATGTTCTTCTTGTCAACATTGTGTCCCATTGCTGTAATTGAATCAGCAATTTGCATGTTGTTTACAGAACCAAAAATCTTCTTTCCAGCCTCTCCAACTTTTGCACCAACTTGAATCTTTACAGACTCTAGCGCTGTCGCAGTTTTTGAAGCTTCTTCTCTAATTTTTTCTTCTTTGTGGCTTCTCTGACGCAAATTTTCTTCCCAAACCTTTTTGTTTGATGAAGTTGCAGCCACAGCCTTCCCTTGAGGAATTAAAAAGTTTCTTGCAAAACCAGGTTTTACAGTTACTAATTCATCTCTAAATCCAAGGTTTTCGATGTCTTCTTTAAGTATAATATCCATTTTCTATCCTCCTATTTATTTTAACAAATCAGCTACGTAAGGCATCATTCCTAAATGACGACATCTTTTTACAGCTTGAGCCACTTTTCTTTGATATTTCAAAGAAGTACCTGTGATTCTTCTTGGTAATAATTTCCCTTGCTCGTTTACAAATTGTAATAAATAGTCTGGGTTTTTATAATCGATGTACTTGATTCTATTTTTCTTGAATCTACAGTACTTCTCTTTTTTAACGTCAATCGCCGGTGGATTGAGGTATCTAATTTCTGATGAATTTTCAGCCATGTCTTTTAAATTTTAAGGTTTTTATTTCGCAGCTTTAGCGAAAGATTTTACTTTTTCAATACGCACTTTAGCATATTCTACTGCATGCTTATCAAGCTTTACAGTTAAGAATCGCATGATTTTTTCATCACGCTTGAAAGCTAGTTCCATTTTTGCAATGAAGTCGCCTTCTACTTCGTATTGAAAAAGTTGGTAAAACCCAGTTGACTTTTTCTGAATTGGATATGCCAATTTTTTCATCCCCCAATGCTCGTCATTGTGGATTTTTGCTCCGGCATCTTGAAGCATTTTCTTGTAGGTTGCAACTGTTTCCTTTGCCTGATCTGCAGACAAAACGGGTGTTAAAATGAAAACAGTCTCATAATGATTACTCATTGTATACTTGTTTATATGTTATTCTCCCCAAAATTGGGTCGGCAAAAATACGAAATATTTCAAAATGATTGTTTTTTTCAACAATGGTTTAAATTCTGTCTTTTCGATTCAGTAGATACAAACTTATACTGTAACTTTGATTCACCAAAAATTCTATGGAAAATTTTGTTGTTTCGGCCCGTAAGTATCGTCCTGTCACCTTCGACTCAGTCGTTGGGCAAAAGTCGATTACAAACACCTTAAAGAATGCCATAAAAACAGAACATCTGGCACAAGCCTTTTTGTTTTGTGGTTCTCGTGGGGTAGGCAAAACAACCTGCGCTAGAATTTTAGCTAAAACCATCAACTGCTTCAACCGAACAGAAAATATCGAGGCGTGCAACGAATGCGATTCTTGCACTTCTTTTAATGAAGGCGCGTCCTTAAACATTCACGAATTAGATGCGGCATCCAATAACTCGGTAGATGATATTCGAAATTTAATTGATCAAGTTCGTTTTGCACCACAAATTGGTTCTCATAAAGTGTACATTATTGATGAAGTGCACATGTTATCCAATCAGGCATTTAATGCTTTTTTGAAAACACTAGAGGAGCCCCCTGCACATGCAATCTTCATTTTAGCTACCACTGAAAAGCACAAAATAATTCCGACAATACTTTCTCGTTGTCAAATATTTGACTTTAGCAGAATTGAAGTAGAAGACATTGCCATGCACTTGGCTTCCATTTCTGAAAAAGAAGGAATAAAAGCTGAAGAAGAGGCGCTTCATATAATTGCTCAAAAAGCAGATGGTGCGTTAAGAGATGCTCTTTCCATTTTTGATCAACTCATTAGTTTCTCAGGAAACAATTTAACTTACGATGCCACTATTCAGAATTTAAACATTCTGGATTACGACTACTATTTTAAAGCAACAGACAGTTTATTAAAAGGAGAGATTCCTGCGATACTCGTTTTGTTAAATGAAATCATGCACAATGGCTTTGACGCCCATTTATTCATTAACGGCCTTGCATCTCACTTTAGAAACTTATTAGTCTGCCTTGATCCCCAAACAATCAATTTATTGGAGGTTGGAAAAAGCATTAAACCAAAGTATAGCGAACAAGCTAAAAAATGCTCGGTAAGCTTTTTAATTCGAGCCCTAGAAATTTGCCGGACGTGCGACACCGAATATAGAGCAAGTAAGAACAAACGACTATTGGTAGAACTTTCGTTGATGCAAATCGCATCCATCATGAATTCTTCAATTACTGAGGTCGAAAAAAAAAACGGCTAATTAAATCGGTTGCCGAAGTTCAAGCGACCTATAACATTACCGCAGTAAACAAACCTTCACCGGCACCTACCCCAACTTCAAACCGGGAAGCAGAAAAAGAATCGGTCGTTAATCCTGAGAAAAAGTTTGAAGAAAGTGAGCCAGCGCCTCTTCAAGTAAAAGAAACTGAAGTACCGTTAAATTCCAAGAACGAACAGGAGACCTCTAAATCGAAAAAGGACAACTTCAAAGGTAAATTTGCAAAACTAGCCCAACAAAAAACAGCTACGTCCTCTTTATCTATAAATGAACTCACTAAAGAAATTGATAGAACAGAAGAAGAAATTGCTGCAGAGGCTTACACGTCAGACTCTAGAGAAGAATACACCGAATCGCAATTTACCCCAGTTTGGCAAAAATTGGCAGAACGCATAAAAGACAGTGAAGTGGAAGGCAGCTCCATTGTTTACTCTGCCATGATTACCAGGGCTCCAATTTTAAAAGACCACTTTCAAGTGGAACTCTCTGTAGATAACAGAAGCCAAGCTGAAGAATTAATGGATCGCCGGACAGAAATTCACGATTATTTGCGAAAAAGCCTGAATAATGGTGGAATTGAAGTGAAATTTAGAGTTGAAAAAGATCAAAAAAAGCGCAAAGCGTATACAGATGAGGAGAAGTTTAAAAAAATGCTTGAGAGCAACCCTACTTTACTTCGCCTGAAAAACGAATTGAGCTTAGACTTTATTTAAACGCAACATTTTCAACCACACTTCCTTTTAATCTGCCTTTTAACAGAAAAACAAACTAAAAACTCAGGAGAATTATATACTTTCGTAGCTTATTGTTTAACAAACTCAATTTCAATGAAAATTAATTCAATCTTAGCAAGCTCTATTGCTGCATCAGCCCTATTATTTATGGTTGCATGTGGAGGCGGAGGAACAACAGATTCTGCAACAAGCGACAAAGCTTACGAAACTGTTGAAAATGACCCTACAAACACTCGTATTTATACGCTAGACAACGGTCTTAAAGTATACCTCTCTGTAAATGAAGAAGCTCCAAGAGTTCAAACTTCAATTGCCGTTAGGGCAGGAAGTAAAAATGACCCTGCTACTGCAACGGGTTTGGCTCACTACTTAGAGCACATGTTGTTTAAAGGTACCGACGTTTATGGTACTACGGACTTTTCAAAAGAAGGTCCACTATTGGACCAAATTGATAGCTTATACGAAGTGTATAGAGGAACCACTGATGAGGTAGCAAGGAAAGACTTGTACGCTCAGATTGACAGTGTTTCTCAAGTAGCATCTACTTTTGCCATTGCAAACGAGTACGATAAGATGGTTTCCGAAATGGGAGCTAAAGGAACAAACGCCTATACTTCTCAAGAAGAAACAGTTTATATTAATGACATCCCTACCAATCAATTAGAAAAGTGGTTAACCTTAGAAGCTGAACGTTTTAGAAGTCCTCAACTAAGGCTATTTCACACGGAGCTAGAAGCTGTGTATGAAGAAAAAAACAGAAGTTTAGATAGTGATGGAAGCATTACTTTCGAAACACTGATGAGTAATCTTTTTCCCAATCACCAGTACGGTCAGCAAACGACTATTGGTACAATTGATCACTTGAAAAACCCTTCTTTAACGGAAATCAAAAAGTATTTCAACACGTACTATGTGCCTAATAACATGGCCATTTGTTTAGCAGGAGATTTTAATCCTGACAGCGTGATTGTGATGATTAAGAAGAACTTTGGTTATTTCGAATCGAAAGAGGTTCCAACCTTTGAGGTAGCTCAAGAGGCTCCAATTACATCTCCTATTATTAAGGAAGTAACAGGTCCTGATGCAGAGTTTATGTACATGGCCTACCGTTTTGATGGAGTTGACACTCGCGAATCTCAAATGATTCAATTGTGTGACATGATTTTAGCGAATTCGACAGCCGGTATTATCGACCTAAACTTAAATCAAGCACAAGCAGTTCAAAGAGCTAGTTCATTTACTTACGTGTTGACAGACTACTCGGCGCACATGCTTACAGGAAGCCCAAAACAAGGACAAACGCTTGAAGAAGTGAAAGATCTTTTATCGGCTCAGATTGATAGCTTGAAAGCAGGAGCATTTCCCGATTGGTTGCCTGAAGCTTGTATTAATGATTTAAAGCTGGGAAGAGTAAGACAGTTTGATAATAATAGAGGTAGAACGAGCATGATGGTGGATGCCTTTGTTCAGAGAAGAGATTGGGAAGAAGCTGTAAACGAAATTGATGCCTTGAAGAAATTCAGCAAAGAAGACATCATGAAATTTGCAAAAGAAAACTACAACGATAATTACGTAGCGGTTTACAAAAAGAATGGAGAAAAAGCGAATGACGTTACTGTTGTTAAACCTGAAATTACTCCGGTAAATGTAAACAGAGAAGATGCTTCACCATTTTTGACCAATTTAACAGGAATGAAGTTTGATCCAATTCAACCTCGATTCTTGGATTATGAAAAAGACATTAACGAAACGGAATTAGCAAATGGTGCAACTGTTAGAACGGTTAAAAACGAAACCAACGGTTTGTTTAGCTTGTACTACCTTTTCGATATGGGTAAAAACAACAACTCTAAAGTTGATTTAGCATTGGATTATTTAAAATTCTTAGGAACTGACAAATACTCTCCTTCTGAAATTCAGCAAGAATTTTACAAGATTGGCTGTGAGTTTAGCGTTTTTGCTAGTGATGAAAGATCATACGTAATCATGAGTGGCTTAGATGAGAACTTTGACAAAGGAATCAAGCTATTCGAGCACCTTTTAGCCAATGCAGCTCCAGAAGAAGAAGCATTAAAAAACATGATTTCAAATGTGTTAAAAGCTAGATCTGATGCTAAGTTGAACAAAGGAAACATCCTTTTTGGAGCCATGCAGTCTTACGCTCAATATGGCGAAAACTCTCCTTTCAAGAATATACTTACCGAAGAAGAATTAAACAACTTGACAGCAGACGAACTAGTTGTAATTATCAAGGATTTAACCAACTACGAGCACCGAGTGCTTTATTTTGGCCCTAAGTCTGAAGAAGAACTAGTTGCAGCTCTGAACGAGAACCACAGAATGCCTGAAAACATGAAAGAAATTCCTTCAGGAAAAGAGTTCGTAGAGCAAGAAAATGAAGGAACGAAAGTTTACGTGGTAGATTATGACATGAAGCAAGCTGAGATCATGATGCTGTCTAAGAAAGAAATGTACAATCCAGAAACGGTTGCTGCAGCGGCTATCTTTAACGAGTATTTTGGTGGAGGAATGGGTTCAATTGTTTTCCAAGAAATGAGAGAATCAAAAGCTTTGGCTTATTCTGTTTATTCTGTTTACCGTTCGCCTAGCGATTCTTCTAAATCTCACTACACCATGGCCTACATCGGCACACAAGCTGACAAGCTTGCCGAAGCTATGACTGGAATGACAGATTTATTGAACAACATGCCGGAATCTGAAAAGAGTTTTGAATTAGCTAAGAAAGCTGCAATAGAGAAAATTAGAACGGAGAGAATTACAAAAGCTTCTAAAATTTTCAATTACGAGACAGCTTTAAAGAGAGGCGTAAATCGTGATTTGAGAAAAGACATTTACGATGCCATTCCGAACATGACAATGGAAGACCTGAAAGCTTTCCACCAAAAGTACATTCAAGATGGCGAATATAACATTATGGTAATTGGTAAAAAAGAAGGTTTAAACATGGACGCCCTTGCAAAATATGGCCCAGTAGAAACATTATCTTTAGAAGACGTTTTCGGTTACTAAATCAAAAACTTACTTCAATTAAAATCCCTCAAGCGCAAGTTACACTTGAGGGATTTTTTTGTCTTATAAATTAGAAGCATTTGCAAGCTTTTAGACCTAACAGGTTTTGAAAACCTGTTAGGTCTCCTTTATCAGTATAAAAAATTTTAGGCTTTTTTAGAAGTTTTGATGTTTAAACCAAACTTTTCCTCTCACTAAGGTAGAAATAAGCGGAAATTAAGCATGCACCGATAATTGGCAGCAAAAAAATGTTTGTAAAATCAACCGAGCCAAAAATGTCTGCAATAAAAAACATTGACAATAAAACTAGGCCAACAGACTGAGCATAAATACTTGTGAATTTATTATAATTCCAGATTACCCCAACAATTCCAAAAGAAACCAAAATGAGTGACAACAGTCTAGTCGACTCAAACTGTCCAAAACCTTTGAGCTCAAAATCTGTTAAGTAGAAAGCCATACCCCCTAGCACAATGAACATCAATGACATGATTCTAGATGCTCGTGCTTTCTGTGGAGATACCTGCACTGGTTGCAAGGATCCAAATTTTTTAGTCTGGACCACCTCTAGGTACTCTTGTTTCGAGACCGCTTTAAATTGAAAATAACTTCCAAATTTACTTGGCACGAAGGCGCTCCAAAACGAATTGGGAGAATAATAGCAAACTAAATATTGGTCTCCCTCTTCATTTACCGTAAAAGACCCACTCAAATAATCAACTTTCACCTTTAGGGTTTTGAGTTCCTCCTTGATAATTACTTCTGAATCTGAAGTTGCATAGCTTAATAATTTACTATTTTCATCGTAAAATTTATAATCACGTATGGCGTAAGCTAACTGCGGAAATCGATAAATGTGTATCATAATAAGTGACTATTTAATGCTATACAATTAATTCGTAAAGCGGCAGAAATGTACTATCAAATTAAAAATTGGTGACTGATTTAAAATAAAATATAAACCCAAGCCTTTCCTACAATCACTTCAATTAGAAGGGAATGTTTTGCATAGGCATATATAGACCTAACAGGTTTTTAAAACCTGTTAGGTCTTAGGTAGCATTTTTCGCTAAACACACCTTCAACCCAAAATGAAATTAAACTTTAAGCAGTTGTTTTCTCATAGGTATAAAACACAAAAAGGAGCTCTTACGAACTCCTTTCTGCTTCAATTACTAACCAATCAACAAGTCTACTACCTCTATGTTAGGACAAAAGTACAAATTTTTTTACTATGCATGCATAATAAATATGCTTTTTTTTGCTATTTTTGAAAGAGAATTAATAAAAACAAATGAAACCTGCAGAAACAGTTGATTATCACGTTAAGTTCCTTTGGCATTCTATTTCTAATTTGTACAACCAAATTGCGCAGGAATTTGATTTAACACAAGCCACAGGTTACGCATTACTAAATATTGATTCCACACAAGGAATTGCAGCAACTCGAATTGCTCCATTGATGGGAATGAAAGCTACTAGCTTGAGCAGAATGCTCAAAAAAATGGAAAGCGACGATTTGATTTACAAGAAGAAGTGCGAAAACGACGGGAGGTCTGTAAAAATTCATTTGACCAAAAAAGGGGAAGAGAAAAAGAAGATTGCACGTAAAGTAGTAATTGAGTTCAACGAATACATGATTGATCGCATAGACAAAAGTGATTTGAAAAAATACTTTGACACTATGCAGTCAATAACAGAAATAACAGAAGAATATAAAAATTTAAAACTCAAATAAGTGATGAGTAAAAGAAGAATTAAAAAAGTTGCCGTTTTGGGCTCCGGAGTCATGGGGTCTAGAATTGCATGTCATTTTGCCAACATCGGTCTAGAAGTTTTACTACTAGATATCGTTCCTAGAGAATTAAACGATACAGAGAAAGCGAAGAAACTAACATTAGAAGACAAAGCGGTAGGGAACAGAATTGTGAACGAAGCGTTTACAACAGCTATTAAGTCCTCCCCTGCTCCATTGTATTCTAAGAAGTTTGCCAACCGAGTTTCACTTGGAAACTTTGACGATGATTTGGAGAAAATTTCAGAAGCTGACTGGGTGATTGAAGTGGTAGTAGAGCGCCTTGATATTAAGAAAGTAGTATTTGAGAAGGTAGAGAAATATAGAAAGGAAGGAACCATTATTTCGTCCAATACTTCAGGCATTCCTATTGAATCAATGCTTGCGGGCAGGTCAGATGATTTTCAAACGAACTTCTTCGGAACACATTTTTTCAATCCGCCACGATACCTAGAGCTATTGGAAATAATCCCTAGTTCGAAAACGAATCCCGAACTAGTTGAATTTATGCTAGATTACGGCAGAACCTACCTTGGCAAAAAGACCGTTTTAGCAAAAGATACTCCTGCCTTTATTGCCAATAGGATTGGTGTATTCTCCATTATGTCTTTATTCCACACGGTAAAAGAGATGGGATTAACAGTTGAAGAGGTAGACAAGTTGACTGGTCCTGTGCTTGGCCGACCAAAATCAGCGACTTTCAGAACTTGCGACGTTGTAGGGTTGGATACATTAGTTCACGTAGCGAATGGTGTTGCGGAAAACTGTCCAAACGACGAGAAAAGAGCTACGTTCGAAATACCATCTTACGTGAAACACATGGTCGATGAAAATTGGCTAGGATCAAAAAGCGGCAAAGGTTTTTACAAAAAGATTAAAGGAGAGGATGGTAAAAGTGAAATTCTATCACTCGACTTAAAAACATTAGAATATAGCTCTCAAGAGAAAGTTAAATTCGACTCTATCGGTAAAGCGAGAGAAATTGATGATTTAGCCGAAAAAACAAGAGTTTTATTTAACCATAAAGACAAAGGCGGAGAGTTTTACAGAACCACCTTCACAGATTTGTTCAGTTATGTTTCGTTTCGAATTCCTGAAATCTCAGACGAGTTGTTTCGGCTAGATGATGGCGTAAAAGCCGGTTTCGGTTGGCAATTAGGTCCCTTTGAAAGTTGGGACGCATTAGGAGTATCAACAGTTGTTGGTCAGATGAAAGAAATGGGGAAAGAAGTTGCTCCATGGATTGAAGAAATGTTAGCAGCAGGTTGTGATTCTTTTTATATGGTAGAAAAAGGCACCAAACATTATTACGACATCCCTTCCAAATCGTACAAAGGAATTCCGGGTACAGAAAAGCTTGTTGTTTTAGATAATTTACGCTCTGAGCACACCGTTTGGAAGAACAATGATGCAACGATAGTGGATTTAGGAGACGGTATACTGAACTTAGAGTTTCACTCAAAGATGAACACCATTGGAGCAGGGACAATTACTGCAATTAACAAAGCAATTGATCTTGCCGAAAAAGAATATGAAGGTTTAGTTGTGTACAATACCGGTGGAAATTTCTCTGCAGGCGCTAACGTCGGTATGATTTTCATGATGGCCGTTGAACAAGAGTACGATGAACTCAATTTTGCCATCAAGCAATTTCAAAACACCATGATGCGTGTGCGTTACTCCTCTATACCAGTTGTAGTTGCTACACACCAGATGGCACTTGGCGGAGGTTGCGAACTTTCTATGCATGCCGACAAAGTAATTGCTCATGCTGAAACCTACATGGGATTAGTGGAGTTTGGAGTTGGTGTAATTCCTGGTGGTGGCGGTTCTAAAGAGTTTGCTCTTCGCTTGGCTGATGAATTAAAAGAGGGTGATATCAGAATTAATGCATTTAGACAGCGATTTTTAACTATCGGTCAAGCTCAAGTAGCTACCAGTGGTGAAGAAGCATTTGAATTAGGTTACCTAAGAAGAGGAATAGATGAAGTAATTGTAAGTCGCGAACTTCAATTAACCCGTGCTAAAAAAGCGGCGCTTGAATTAGCCGATAAAGGATATACAAAGCCAATTGAGCGAACGGACATTAAAGTCTTAGGTCAAGAAGCACTTGGTATTGTTTACGTAGGAGCTAATTCCATTAAGAGTGGCAATTACATTTCGGAGCACGATCAGTTTATATCTGAGAAATTAGGATACGTCCTTGCCGGTGGCGACTTATCGGAAATTACAGAAGTTTCAGAGCGCTACCTTTTAGATTTAGAAAGAAAAGCTTTTGTTGAGCTGTGCACGAAGAAAAAAACATTGCAACGATTACAAAGCATGGTAACCAAAGGAAAAGTACTTCGCAATTAACTCTTAAATATTAATTATCAGTTTTTAATCATTAATTATTGATGACTAGTTCAGTGTAATTAATTAAAGATTAAAAATTCTAGATTAAAAACTAATTAGATGAACACATATATAGTAGCAGGATACAGAACAGCAGTCGGAAAGTCAGGCCGAGGTTCACTTCGATTTACCAGACCAGATGATTTGGCTGCAAATGTTATTCAGCATTTAATGAAAACTAATCCAAGTATTACCCCTCAAGAAATTGATGATGTAATTGTTGGAAACGCAACACCTGAAGCAGAACAAGGATTAAACATAGGTCGTTTAGTTTCCTTAATGGGCCTTAACTCGATTGATGTTCCTGGAATGACCGTGAATCGATACTGCTCTTCAGGACTAGAGACCATTGCCATTGCCGATTCTAAAATCAAAAACGGCATGGGTGATTTAATTATTGCCGGCGGCGTTGAAAGCATGTCACCCATCGCTATGGGAGGCTGGAGAATTGTGCCAAATGCCAAAGTAGCCAAAGAAAATCCTACCTACTATTGGGGTATGGGCTTAACTGCTGAAGAAGTGGCCAACAAATACAATGTAAGTAGAGAAGATCAAGATCAATTTGCGTTTGAGTCGCACATGAAAGCATTGAAAGCAAATGAAAACGGCACCTTTAAAGATGATATCGTTCCGATAGAAGTAGAACAAGTTTACCTAGACGAAGGCGGAAAGAGACAAACAAGGTTATTCACTTTTGATCAAGATGAAGGACCACGAAAAGGAACTTCTGTCGACGCGCTTGCAAAACTGCGACCTGTTTTCGCTCAAGGTGGAAGTGTAACCGCAGGAAACTCTTCACAAACTTCTGATGGTGCAGCCTTTGTTATGGTCGCTTCTGAAGAGATGGTCAAACGACACAATTTAAAACCAATTGCAAGAATGGTCTCTTATGCTACCGCAGGTGTAGATCCTAGCATTATGGGAATTGGTCCGGTAAAAGCCATTCCTATAGCATTGAAACAAGCAGGCTTGCAATTGAAAGACATTGATTTAATAGAGTTAAATGAAGCCTTTGCCTCTCAGTCGTTGGCGGTTATTAAAGAACTTGACCTGAACCCAGAAGTACTGAACGTTAACGGTGGTGCAATTTCATTGGGTCATCCTTTAGGATGTACTGGAGCAAAATTGTCGGTTCAAATCTTTAATGAATTGAAAAGAAGAAATAAAAAATACGGAATGGTCACCATGTGTGTGGGAACAGGTCAAGGTGCCGCCGGAATATTTGAAATGTTATAAAAAGAACAAGATGAGCAATAAAAAAATTATAAAGGGAGGAGAATTCCTCATCAAAGAAACGCCAGCAAACGATATTTTCATTCCTGAGCAATACGACGAAGAGCAAAAAATGATTGCTCAGAGTTGTCAAGACTTTTTAGAACAAGAAATCTATCCGGAATTGGATGAATTGGATGCATTAACTGAAGGTTTGATGGCAAGTAAGATTACCAAAGCCGGAGAATTGGGCCTGTGTGGTATTTCTGTGCCAGAAGAGCTAGGTGGGTTTGGAAAGAACTTTGTCACTTCCATGCTAACCGCAGAAGTTACAGGAGCAGGTCATTCATTTGCTGTAGCACTTTCAGCGCACACCGGAATTGGAACCTTACCAATTCTTTATTATGGTAATGAGTCTCAAAAGCAGACTTACATTCCAAAACTCGCTAGTGGTGAATGGAAAGGGTGTTATTGTTTAACGGAGCCAAGTTCGGGATCGGATGCCAACTCAGGTAAAACAAAAGCTGTTCTTTCAGAAGATGGAGAAAGCTATGTTATCAACGGCCAAAAAATGTGGATTACCAATGGTGGTTTTGCACACGTGCTTACCGTTTTTGCAAAAATTGAAGATGACGAAAATTTATCTGCCTTTATTTTAACTGCGGATATGCCTGGAATCACGATGAACCCTGAAGAAAAAAAGTTAGGAATTAAAGGCTCTTCTACAAGACAAATATTCTTTAATGATGTAAAGATTCCGAAGGGAAACTTATTAGGTGAAAGAGAAGAAGGGTTTAAAATTGCCTTGAATATACTAAACATTGGTCGAGCGAAATTAGCAGGTGCGGCTTTAGGGGCATCTAAAGCTGCCATTAGCCGTTCTATTAACTTTGCTAATGAAAGAGAACAATTTGGTCGTCCTATTGCAAAGTATGGCGCAATTCGCTTTAAATTGGCTGAGCAGGCGATTAAATCATTTGCAACAGAGTCTGCATTATACAGATTAAGCCAAAACATTACAGATACCATTGAAGCACATGTCGCAGACGGGATGGACAAGCAAGCAGCAACTCTTGAAGGATTAAGAGAGTATGCAGCAGAGTGTGCTATGTTGAAAGTTCACGGTTCTGAAACCTTAGATTATGTGGTTGATGAAGGTGTTCAAATCTATGGTGGAATGGGGTATTCAGCTGAAGCAGATATGGAAAGAGCCTACCGAGATGCTCGAATTAACAGAATATTCGAAGGAACGAATGAAATCAATAGAATGTTAACCGTTGACATTATTCTTAAAAGAGCAATGAAAGGCGAATTAAACATTTTAGAACCTGCCATGAAAGTAGCAGAGGAATTGATGGAGATTCCAGATTTCGATTATGATGATTCAGGAGAATACGTTGCGGAAAAAAGAACCGTTGCCAACTTTAAGAAAGCGGTTCTATTAACTGCAGGTGCAGCAGCAAAAACGTTAGCAACTTCATTGGCGAAAGAGCAAGAAGTATTAATGAACATTGCTGACATGACGATGGAAACATATGTTTCTGAATCCATGATTTTGAGAGTTGAAAAAATGAAGTCGATGGGATTGAATTATGAACTACAAGAAAAAATGATGCAGACCTACATTTACGATGCAGCAGATCGAGTTCATAAACACGGAAAAGACGCAATAAACGCTTTTGCTTCTGGCGACGAGCAAATGGGAATGTTAATGGGGATTAAACGATTTACCAAACATGGTCCGATAAACGCTAAGGAAAACAGGCAAGCAGTTGCTGAAAAAATGATTGCAGAAAATAAGTACTGTTTTTAAACCTGTAGTTTACTAAACGGTAAAACCATCAAGCAGAAGCTTGGTGGTTTTTTTGTGCCATTTTTTTTGCAGTCTGTTATACCTTTTCTTAAATATTTTCCAAAATTTAGAACTTTGGAAAAGACTACCGGAACTAATGTACATTAGGTCGAACTCACGTGAAATTAATTCCCTCTGATTTAGCTTATCAAGCTGAGTGTTTCGAATTATTGACTTCCCCTAGCTTGTCAATCAAAGATGTTCCGGTATAAACTTAAATTACGTTTAAACTTTAACCACCATGCAGTTTTGAAACCTGAAAGGTGGTTATTAAATCTCTCCTTGCTAGCTAACTTCTGATTTCCATTTTGCACGCTCTGCTCTGTGATCATGGAAAAGAACACAGATAAAAGAACAAATCAATAAGAATCACAAACAAAAAAATCCCGAGTCTTTCGACTCGGGATTTCCTTTTAAGGTAATCTAAACTTCTATTGAATAATCAGTTTTTCAACTGTTGATCCAGTTTCTGTTTGAATTTGCATGTAGTACACACCTTTTGCGAAAGACGTAAAGTCTAAATCGTTTCGGTACGTGCCGTTTACATCAAAGTTCGCA